>JAABUN010000382.1_pt1 | contig 116342 bp, 69 predicted proteins | sample 5559311 | NCBI WGS metagenome assembly JAABUN01 (sample SAMN10711877, study PRJNA513370) | rock metagenome | isolation source: Antarctica rocks | place: Antarctica: Victoria Land, Siegfried Peak sud | reverse complement strand
GGAAAGGAGCGCAGCATATGCTTAATTTAAGAGTGGTAAGAAAAAATAATGATTGGAACAAAATTATTGAACTCACAAAAGCAACTTCAAAGGCTGCCGCTTAACTGCGACAATTTGAAATGCACCCGCTCAGGGTCTTACTAAACTTAAAGAACGTACTATTAAGTATGATACCCTTCAGCAACTATTAGATAATACAACAGACAAACAAATCAGCACCACAGATCCTGACAGCCGCAGCATCCTGGTTGTAAAAAACATCGGAGATAGCCTATAACACGAGAGAATGTAGTGGACGATAAGCACAACCTGATTGTACATACAGAGGCTACCAACGTCAATGATAGCAAAGCGTTGCACCATGCAGCCATACAGACCAAAGAGAATTTACAATTACAAAAAGAAGACAGCCTGGTAATACTGGCAGACAAAGGCTACCATACCGGAGCCGAACTACAACAATGCCAGGATGATAATATGATAACGCATGTGGCCTATAAAGAACAACCTTCCGTTAAACACATTGCCAATGAATTTTTAGCGGAAAGCTTTAGCTATGATAAGCCAACAGATACTTATACCTGTCCGGCAGGTGCGGTACTAACGCCACCGGACAGCTGGCACGAGAAAAAAGGCGAAGCGAATGAAACCAGTTACCGGTTTAAAACCTATCGTAGCGATGCCTGCAAGACATGTCCGCTAACAGACCAATGCACCAAACTTCCCAAACGTATCATCCAACGAAGTGAATACCAGCACGCGGTAGATATCAATGATAATAACATCAAAGAAAACCCACGGTATTACAAACGCAGGCAAGCCATTTGCGAACATCCCTTTGGCACCATCAAAAGACAATGGGGTTATACCTTCACTTTACTTAAGGGGTTAAAAAAAGTAAACGGCGAAATGAACCTCATCATGTTTTGTTACAACTTCATGCGTACCAAAAACATCCTGGGCTTCGAAAAAATGCATCAGGCACTACAAAACTGGATACCGGATTACAAGAAAGTATCCGGCCCTTTAAAAACAGCGATTATAAAACGCATTTACAGCCAGAACAAGCGGCGGTTTTTTGAAAGAGTCTGGCCCGTGTTTTTTATGAAGGCCGCTTAGATTAGACCCTATAACATTTAAATGCAAGCTTGGGGGCTCATTTTTCATCTTTTTAAAGTTTTTTCACAGTCTGACGAGTAAGGCTTGCCGAAGTAGTGGAAATAAATATTCTTCCGCCCTGGTTAACTGAAGGTAAATTAATGACAAGTTGAATATGAAGCTAAATTGGAAAATAAAAGTTGAATCACAGCTTCCGTCCGCCCACATTTTAACAAACCAATGTATGGTGCAGGCAGTTTTGTCGAACGAAATGTTTTTAGTTGTGTCGAGGGGTTTTAGAAGCGTCTGCAAGCAACACTCTTTTCAAAGGTTGGTTGTCGTGTTTGTGTGCCTTTGTAAATGTGTGGTGGTTTTGTCGAGCTAATAAGTAGCTAAACTATTGATATGTTGTCTATTATAGAAATATTGTTTATTTTGCTCTTTATGGTTTTCACAAACGAGCTTATAGAAGAGTTGATTAGTTGCCCTAAAAAGGTAACAGATTCTCCTAAAGACTCCGGTGTGGGTAGAGGTAGCTATAAAACAAAGTTCTATTTAGAATCTACGGATGGTAACCATTCATTTAGCGGTTTTATATCAAGAAATCTAACTTTTCAGGAAAATTTTTCAATTGGATTAGTGTATCATCCAAAAGATGAAAAAGGAAAAATTGTTTTATTAAGAGTTAATGGGCCACATGGCCCAAATGAAAATGCTCCGCATCATGAGGGCCCACATGTACACCTATCCACCGCAGAAAGAATTAATGCAGGGCTAAAGCCAGAAGGTATGATAGAAACAAATGTACCATACTCAACCGTTGACGATGCAATACAATATTATATAAAAAGGATAAATATAATACCGGCAGATAGGCACAAGCACTTTCCAACTCCGAATAATCAAATTGATATTAACTTTGAAAAAGGTGAAGATTTATAATGGAACAAATAATTAATTATATAAAACAGGACTTCAACGGAAGGGTTTTTATCAAGCAAAAAAGGCCTGGTATTTATCAATTATTGTTGCCAATTTATCATGAAGATGGCGATATGATAGATTTGTTTATAACCCTTGTGGGTGAAAATAAATTTGCATTGTGTGATTATGGTTTGACACTACAAAGGCTTTCATATTCATACGATATTGATACCGAAAATAAAGAGTCTATACTTCAAAAAATTATATCTGAAAACAGTCTTACTGAACAAGAGGGAAACATTTGTTTAGAAACAAAGCCAGAAACTCTATATACAGATATAATGCACATTACGCAGGCTTATGCAAAGATTGGTAGTATGCGGTATTTTAAAAGAGAGGTTATTGAAAACTTGTTTTTTGAAATGTTGGATGAATATATTTTTAGCGACCTTAAAGATTTTAACCCTCAAAAAAAAGTCATGCCGATACCTGAACGGGATGATATAGAGGCTGATTATTCGTTCCAACCTAATGGCAAGCCTATCTATTTATTTGGTGTCAAGGATGTATCAAAGGCAAGGCTTGCAACATTGAGTTATCAAGCATATTTATTAGGAAATATTAAGTATCATGGTTGGGTTGTAACAGAAAATTTTGAGTCGTTACCAAGAAAAGATAAATTGAGGCTTACAAATGTCTGCGATAAACAATTCACTTCTCTTGATGAGTTTAAAATGAAAGCAAGGTCATTTTTGGAAAAAGAAAGATGATAGCAGATGTCCTAAGAATCGTCTGCAAAATTTTAGCTCTTTATAATACCCTGGAAACCGAATATATCGCTACCCTTAAAATACATTCATATCCCACTTTATATGCTCCTTCATCAGTTAAGTTGTAATTTTAAAGAAATCGTTTTATCGTTTTTAAAGGCATGAATGTAAAATTATTATTATTGATCCTGTTTCATTGTCTATGCCTGAAGGGAGTCACCCAGGTGTGTTCCGGTAGCCTGGGAGATCCTGTGGTAAACATAACCTTTGGTGCAGGTTCCAATCCGGGCCCCTCTTTACCGGCAGGGTCTTCATCCTATTCATATTCTTTAAACGATTGTCCTGGTGATGGTGAGTACGCTGTACGTAATGTTACTTTTTCATGCTTTACCAATTCATGGCATACTGTTCCTTTTGATCATACACCAGGCGATGGGAACAATGGTTATTTCCTTGAAATAAACGGAGGCGACCAGCGTGATTATTATACACGTGCTTTAACTGGCCTTTGTGCGAATACAACATATGAATTATCTTTTTGGGTAATGAATATATCGAAGGCTTCTGCCTGCGGAGAAAGTGCATTGGATCCCAATATAAAATTCAGTATAGAAAATACTTCCGGTATGGTAATGGCAACAGCCGCTACGGGCAATGTTTCAAAGAAGATCCAGCCTTCATGGACCCAGTATAGTTTGTTATTCAAAACTGACGGTTCAACCTCCGTAGTACTGCGACTTTCAAATAATGGTGGAAGTGGTTGCGGGATGGACTTCTTACTTGACGATATAACGGTTCGCCCATGCGGTCCCTCTATTATTGCACGTATTGCTCCGGGCGGAACAGCAACGGGGCAGGTATGTGAAGGCGATAGCGCCCCGATTTTTTTAAATACAACCGTAGGAAGTGGCTTCCTATCTCCCCAATATCAATGGCAGGAAAGCACAAACGCAGGGAATACCTGGACGGACATTCCTGGAGCTAACAGCCTGGATTATGCCCGGCAGGCTACTGCTTATGGTAATTACCGTTACAGGGCATTAGTTGGTGAGCGTGCTAATATAGGTTCATCTCAATGCAGGTTGAGTTCTAATGCCATTGACATCATCGTTGAAAGAGCCCCCTTTGCACAAGGCACAAATTATTCTTACTGCCTGGGCCAGGATGTAACATTATTTGCAGCGGGAGGAACGAAATATTCCTGGAGCGGCCCTAATAATTTTTCTTCTGATCAGCAGAGCCCTGTTATAAGGCATGTACAATTCAGTGATTCGGGTTTATATAAAGTACAGGTTACAACATCCGCCGGTTGCAGGGCCAGTGATTCAACACACCTGTATATTTTCAGCAATCCGGTTGCATTTATTAACCCGGAAGTAAGTATCTGTGAAGGAACAGGTACGCAGTTGTTAGCAAGTGGCGGAAGCAGGTACAGTTGGACGCCATCAAAGGGCCTTTCTTCAGATACGATAGCCAATCCTTTTGCCAAGCCTGCTGATTCAACGATCTACACGGTTACAGTCACAGAAAATGGATGCTATGATACGGCAAGTGTAAGAGTGAATGTCTGGAAGAAGCCTTCGGCAAATGCAGGGCCTGATAAAAAAATAAGAAGAGGCCAGTCTGTGTCATTATCAGGAAGTGCCAAAGGAACAGAAATCAGTTATTTCTGGACGCCTATACTAACTATGAACAATCCCAACATATTATCCCCATTGGTAAATACAAAGGAAGACACAAGATATGTTTTACATGTTGTATCAAACAAAGGGTGTGGCACAAGCTCCGATGATGTGCTCGTAAAAATTATTGACAAGATAACTGTTCCTAACGCATTTTCGCCGAACAGTGATGGAATTAATGATGCCTGGATTATTGAACCACTGATATTATTTAAAGATGCTGAGACACTGGTTTTCAATCGTTACGGCCAGCCTGTTTTCACCAGCCGTGGTTATAGCAAGCCATGGGATGGAAAAATGCACGGGAAACCACTACCAGTTGGAACATACTATTATACCATCGATCTCAAAGATGAAAATCCACTGATAAAAGGCTGGGTGCTTATTGTCAGGTAAACATTATCCTTATTTAAAAATACTAAAAACCTTCGCAATATCAGATTCCAATTCTTTAAACCACCTGATGCGGTTCTGGTGCAGGATATTATTTCGTATTGTTGAAGTCCTTGGGGGTTTCAACATACTCTTTTTTCATTTTATTTTTTAGCACCAATATGGAAGGAGTATATCGTTCCCATTTCTTTTTAAGGCTTTCAGGTATGTATCCTAAAGGAAAAAATGTGTTGCCCAATACGATATCTATGTCTCCGTCGCCATCGATATCTGCTGCATCCATTGTTAGCCACCTGCCTGCTGTACCCTGCGGAAATGTTGAGGGCTTAAAAGAACCGCCTTTGTTTTCCCAGTATATAAACCCTTCTTCGGGTGTGTGTTCATAATCTGGAAAATAAGCAATAGAAGCAATGTCAAGGTCGCCATCCCCGTCAAAGTCTCTTGCCATAGCTTTGCCTGCTCCATTCACAGGAAGGAATGTCTTCTCAGTGAAACGATTGTAACCGTCATTCATATATATTCGAATTCCATGATAAGCTTTTAGGATAGGTGGATAGTCGCCATTATCGCCATTAGTAGCCAGAATGTCTGGATGACCATCCTTGTTGATATCTGCAAGTTCGAAATAATTAGATCCGTAAGAAGGTGGCAATTTCAAAATGCGGTCTTCTTTAAACACGCCTCCTCCCTGGTTATAGTAAATAAAAATTCCTTCATCACCCTGTGCCATCATTGCTATAATATCCGGCTTTCCATCTTTATTGAAATCATAAATTGCAGTTTTAACAGCACCGGGCTGATCCCTTAAAATATGTTTAATTAATATACCTGTTCCCTTATTCTCAAACCAGGAAAGCTGGCCTGTATTGTTGCCAAACTCACATACAATAATATCTTCAAGGCCGTCATTGTTAAGATCCGCATAACTGGCATCAACCGGCCGCTGTAAATGATCCAATAACACGGTTGATTTTTTCCAATCAGGTTCAATGCTTACCAACTGACCGCTTTTTTCATCCGAAGGGTGCAAAATGCCCATCGTAAGCACCATCATTTGTTCGCCGTTCAGGTGAAGGTTTGAAATGCCCTTCCCCGTTTTGAAAGAATCCTGCACTGTAAATTCTTGCGATAACCGATATAAATACGCTGTAAGCCCGTCTCCGAAGAAAATTCTTTTTCTTAAAGAATCAATGCCAACCATTGTGGTTGCAGGTTTTTTAATGGTAAAGGCTGGAATGATAACAGTAAATTGTTTCAGCCCTGCCTGTATTTTTACCTGTGTCTTTTTTTTAACTGGAAATTCGGGCGATTGAGAAACATAATAATCTACAATCTTATTCCATTGCGATAATTTCATCATTTCCTTTCCATATTCCACGTACCCACCCGTTTCAAAATGACGGAACCCCAGGAAACTGCCCATTTTAGGTAATACGAATGCTGACCAGGTTTTTTTGTTCAACAAATCAGGTTCAGGAAACTGATGGCATGACTGGCAATATATTTTAGCAAGTTCATAGCCTTCTTTTGTTTCTTTGCTCATGCTGTTACGGCAATGAAGCATTAGCAACAACACCATGAGCAATATTATTAAAGAGGCTATTTTTTGAAAACTGCTGATCAATGCTTGCTGAATTTAAGGGAATACCTGAAAATGAAAGCGGTTTGATACCAACCATCGTACTTAATTACAATTCAGGTAATGCTTTAAATGAAAAAAGGGAAGATATGACTCTTCCCTTTTTTCATTTAAATAAAAATAAATTATTTATAGAAGTCATTCTGGACAAGAGCTGATTTACCATTTGAAGTTTCCAGGTCAATCTGTCTTTGAGGGATCGGGAAATATTCCTGACCCTTTTTAAATGTAGCGCCACCATAGCCGGCTGCGATCTTTGTTTTTTCATAGGCAAGTATGGTATTGATCTCCGGCTCAGCAATACCCCAGCGGACGAGGTCAAAAAACCGGTGTCCTTCCATACCCAGTTCAAGCTTTCTTTCAAACCGGACAGCAGATCTGGCCATAGCCTGGCTTGTGAAAGGAGCGTTATAAATACCGATAACATATTTAGCATCAGGAGTCTGAACCCATGTCTGAGGTTTGGCAGCCCTGGCACGGACAAGATTTATATACTGACGGGCTGTTTCAAGGCTTCCTGATTCTATTTCACATTCCGCGGCCATCAATAATACATCCGCGAATCTCATGATCTTGTAATTGGTTGCGGTTAATCCGGTTGCCCAGTTTGTACCATCTGTTAATGTACCCGCCTGTGTTTTATAGTAAACATTTTTTTTAGGAGCATAGGGACCTCCGTTGTTCTGGTCGCGTATCCAGGAAGCACCCGGATGAGGCCCCCAATCAAGATAAGGAATCCCTCTCCTGCCAACTGTCCAGTCTAATCTTGGGTCAAGGTTGCCCTGGTCAGGAGTAAATGCAGCACTAACGGCAACCCCCATATCATTGGCAACCTGGTTTGCTCCGGTATTATAAGACCGGTCGAGTAAAGGAAGGCCGGTTGCATCGGTTCTGAATGAATTCACAAAATCAAAAGATGGTTGAAAGAACCCGCAGCATCCACCGGGGCCACCGTTATATGGGAAATTCAGGACCTGATCAAAGTTAGCGTTATTTCCTCCTGAACCATCGTTTACAGAAGCTTCATAAGCAAACACAGATTCCCCTCTTGTAGTAGCAAGGTTTTCTTTGTCAGCATTAAAAAGGTCGTGAAATGAAGTAGCAAGTCCGTACTTTATTCCACCGGTAGTTACCCCATTATTGATCACATCTGTAAAAATAGGCCTGGCTTCTGCATATTTACCCTGGTAGATTAATGCTTTAGCATAGAAAGCAGTAGCAGCCCATTTATTTACCCTGCCGACAGCATCTTTTGTAGGGGTAAGGTTTTTTTGTGCAAAATCAAGATCGGCCATTATTTTTGGCCAGATGTCATCTGTATTCGCAACTGCTGCTTTAGTAACACCATCTATAGTTTCATCAACATAAGGCACTTTGTTCCACATTTTTTTTGCTTCAAAATGGTAGTATCCTCTTAAGAATCTTGCCTCGGCGAGTATTTGGGTTTTCTCTGCATCCACGATATCCGAAGCAGTTAAAGCTGTAGCTATTCTTATGGTACCGTTCGCGCGGGCTATTCCTTCGTATAATGCACGCCATTTTACATTGTAAAAATTATTGGTAGGTGAAGAAGTGAATTGCTGTATTGGTACAATAGCAGCCTGATCGCCGGCATCAGATCCTTTATTTGCTTCACCCCCTACAATACTTCCATAAACCCAGTTTGATCCCCCACCTTCCCAGCCCAGTCCCTTTAAACCTGCATAGGCGCTTATGAGAAACTGCTGGGCGCCTTTTTTACTTTGAGCTTCTTTTTCTGTAAGCAAGCCTACCGTATCCTGTTCAAGAAATTTTTTACCACAGGCGGTAATAACTATGGCAACGCTTAAGGCGACTGTGGCTATAGAAAGAATACTTATTTTTTTATTATACATAATTACTTTTTTAAAATTAAATTTTATAATCCAAGACTAAGACCGAATAATACCTGCCTGTTCACAGGATAATTACCTATGTCTACTCCAAAGTTTGTATCTACACCGCTTACTGCAGGATCGCTTCCCGTATATTTTGTAGCTGTAAACAGGTTGGTGCCTTGGATAAACACCCGCAGCCTGTCAATATTCATCTGCTTTAATATGGAAGCGGGAAGGGTGTAACCGAGTTTTACACTTCTTAAGCGTAGGTAACTAGCATCTTCCACATAATAAGAATTCAATTCACCATTAGTGCTGCTGTTAGAAACATTTTCAAACCTGGGAATGTTGGTATTTGTGTTTGTCGGTGTCCAGGCATTCAATACACGGGTAGATTTTCCTATACCTGCAAAAGAGGGATAAAAATCTGTGAACCATTTTGTAAAGTTGAGTACCTGTCCGCCCTGAACTCCGTAAAATAATGCTTCAATTTCAAAAGCTTTATAAAACAATCTTGCGTTAAAACCATAAGTGAATTTAGGATTAGGATTGCCTATAAACGTTCTGTCATTAGCATTGATCTTTCCGTCACCGTTAATATCCTGGTATTTAAACCGGCCTGGTCCGGCGCCTGCCTGAGCAGGCGATTTGCTAACCTCTACGCTGTCCTGAAAAAGGCCGAGTACATTATATCCAAAAAAGGAAGAGACAGTATGGCCTACCTGGTTACGTACAATACCACCACCGATCCTTCCGGAAAAGGTCGCATCAAAATTGTTTGTAAGGTCTGAAACTTTAGTAATAGTGTTTTTATAAGTTGTAAATATACCATCGGCTTCGTACCGGAATGCACCGGCCTTTCCTTTATAAGTTACCATAACATCAACACCGGTATTCTTCATAGAGCCGATATTAACTGTAGGAGATCTTGAAGTACCAAGGGTTCCCGGCAATTCTTGCGCAAACAGCAGGTCTGTGGTATTTCTGGTATACCAGTCAAAAATCACATCCAGCTTGTTATTAAATAAGGTACCATCAAAACCTATATTAATAGTTTCATTTGTTTCCCATTTTACATTAGGGTTACCGATTCCAACAAAGGCGATACCGGGCTGGGTGGAAGTATTGCTTCCCGAAATATCGTAGGCAGTTGAACCGGGTCCACCACCAATTGAATTAAAACGATTGGCAGATCCAACAGGCCGCTCATTACCCATTAAGCCCCATCCACCCCTAATCTTTAATTCCTTGATCCAGGTTATAGGCTTCATAAAGTTTTCTTCGGTAATGCGCCATCCTGCAGATAAGGCAGGAAATATTCCATATTGCTCGTTTACTCCAAAAACAGAAGATCCGTCCCTTCTTATTGTACCTGAAAGCAGGTAACGATCGTTAAAGCTATAATCTACTTTAGCAAACTGGGAATACAGTTTTCTTAGTGGATTGCCTCCGCTGTTTAAAGCGCGACCGGTAGGGTCTGTATTGGAAAGCGTGAGAAAGGTAGGATTCAAGCTGAAAGGGTTTAAACCGCTTCCTCCCAATACCCTGAAATAATCTGTCGCTACCGCTTCAATCCCGGCTAAGGCGTGTATGCTGTGTTTTTCGATATCATGACTGTATCGAATGGTATTTGTCCATGTCCAGCTTGCACCGTTACCAGCTTGTTCTCCAAATGTGCTGCTTCCTGTATTTTCGGAGTTTTCATACGTCCTGTAATTGATGAACCTGTTTTGGAAAGTGGAAAAACTTCCTCCGAAGCTGGTCCTTGCGGTAAAGTATTTAAAGATGTCTGCTTCTGCATAAATATTTCCAAAAATGAGGGATGAATAACCTTTGTTCTGTTCTGACCTTATTCTTGAAGATACAGGGTTAGTAGAGTTATTAAATCCCTTGGCGGTGGTTCCAGCAAATGCACCTGATTCATCGTAAACCGGTATCAGGGGATTTGTAGTCAGGGCAAACATGATAGAGTTTTCAGAAGCAGGGGAAAATCCGATATTCGGATTCTGTCTGAAAGTATATTGAAAGTTTTGTCCAAAGCGAAAGAAATCTTTTACTTTAAACTCTGAGTTCAAACGCAAACTATACCTTTTCAGGCTGGTGTTGATTACAGTTCCTATCTCATCATAGTAGCTGATACCTGCATAATATTTTGCATTATCAGAGCCACCGCCAAAGCTGAGTGTATGGTTTTGAATCGGCGTTACAGAAGTTAATTCTCCATACCAGTCTGTTCCGGCTTTATTGGCTTTTATAACCTGGTAAATTGGCCCTTTTTCGAAGTTTGTATTATATTTTGCAGGGTCCAGGCGTGGATCGGAAGGTGAAAGGCCGGAAAGGCCTGCCTCATCACCTACCTTCAGGTAATCCGGTAGGACGGGAGATGCTCCTGAGCCGTATTGTGGATGAGTAAGTGCTTGGCCGGCAGCTTTTAATGCAGACCACGTTAGGTCAGCCTGTTGTTGAGGATTTAAAAGGTCGAGGCCTTTGCCTGGAAAAGTATACCCGTAACTAAGGTCGTAGTTAACGTTTAACTTTCCATTGCCTTTTCCATGTTTGGTGGTAACTATAATTACCCCCGCGGCTGCACGGGCTCCATAGATGGAAGCTGATGCGGCATCTTTTAAAATTGTAGTAGACTCAATATCATTGCCGTTTAAGAAATCAATGCTGAAGGTGGGTATCCCGTCAACTACATATAAAGGTTCGTTATTTGAGAAAGAACCAAAACCACGTATCCTTACCTGGCTGGTTGTTCCGGGTTGGCCGGAAGTAATTACAGTAACTCCGGCTACCCTTCCCTGAAGTTGCTGTTCAGCATTACCGGTTTGTACCGTTGCCAGTTTGGCGCCTGAAACTGTCGATACTGCCCCAACTATGTTTTTCCGTTGCTGGCTGGTATAACCGGTGACGATTGCTTCACTAAGACCCGAAACATCATCTTCCATAGTAATAGACAGGTTAGTCTGGTTACCTATAGCCACCTGTTTTGGCTTAAATCCAACATAAGAAACAACCAGGGTATTTCTTCCCGCAGGCACATTAAGCGTGAAAGTACCATCAGGCCCTGTAACCGTTCCGATTGAAGTGCCCGCAACCTGAATAGAGGCTCCGGAAACAACCTGAGCACTTGAGTCATTGGAGAGCACTTTTCCGGAAATACGTTTTTGAGCGAAAGAGGAGAATGAAAAAATAAACAGTAAAAGTGAAATAAGGCATGAACTTCTCTTTAAAGAAGTAGTTTGGATTGTCATAAGCAAAATCAATTAAATGGGTGAAAAAAAGTGCGCAATATTAACAATAAGCTAAGGATTGAACAAGTTTTTGTTAAAATTGGAGCACGTATTACTTATGACACTTAAACAATTCATTTTGCTGCACTTGTAAATAAAAAGGAATTCGTTTATGGTAAAACCTTATTTAATTCGCTGAAGAAAGCCTTAGGTACAGGGCAAACGCATCTAAATTCTTAAGTTATTGGTTCTTAATAACTAACAAAATCACATTAAGGTTTATTAAATTTAAAACGGATTGATTTCTAGCTGTTTAAAATTAGATGCGTCCGCCCTGGCTTTAGGTACTGTAAAACATCCTTAAAGTGGAAATTTCAGTAAATTACACCCCTGACCGAAAGTAGAATGTTCATAACAAGTATTACTTTACCACAAAAGAGTACTTGAGTATTCGGGTGAGAAAATTTGAAAATCCTTTACCGTTAAAGTAAGGAATGTAATTAAATTGTAACAGCAGATGTATTGTATCAAATGGATCACTTTAATATTTTCAGGAGCGCAGGTGTTTTTAAAAAATCTTATCGTCTTTCTTCTGGTAGCTATTATACTGAATAGCTGTAACTCTAAGTCACCGCTTTTTAAACAGATTTCTTCAGAACATTCCGGTATTCATTTTAATAACAAGGTTACTGAAAGTAATTCAGTTAATCCGCTTGATCTTGAGTTCTTATACAATGGAGGCGGAGTTTCAGTAGGAGATTTTAATAATGACAGCCTTCCTGATCTGTATTTTACAGCAAGCCAGACTTCCAACAAGCTTTATCTTAATAAGGGCAAATTTGAATTCAGTGATATTACCGCAATTGCAAAGGTAGACGGCTCAGGAAGCTGGTGCAATGGCTCATCCGTTGTAGACATCAATAATGATGGATGGGATGATATATATGTTTGCACTACCATCAAAAAGAATCCATCGGAAAGAAAAAACCTCTTATACATTAACCAGGGTCTTAATAAAGAGGGTGTTCCGACCTTTAAAGAAATGGCAGCGGCGTATAACCTGGCTGATACAAGTTTTTCGGTACAAGCTGCTTTCTTTGATTACGATAATGATGGTGACCTGGATATGTACTTGCTTACCACAAAACTCGCCCAAAGGAACGGAGCTCAGTTCATGAGTAATGACCGGGACACCTTAACATCCGACGTTGACAAATTATTTCGTAATGACTGGAGCGATTCCCTGCATCATCCCGTGTTCACGGATGTTTCTACGGAAGCGGGAATTAAAGAACATGGCTATGGACTCGGGCTGGCGGTTGCCGACATCAACAAGGACGGCTGGAAGGATATCTATGTTACCAATGACTTTTATAGCAGCGACCTGCTTTACATTAACAACAAGGACGGAACCTTTACCAACAAGGCTAAAAAGTATTTCAAACATACCAGCCAGAACGCAATGGGTAATGATGTTGCAGACATCAACAATGACGGCCTTGCCGACATCATCAGTGTTGACATGAATCCTGCTGACAACTACCGGAAAAAAAAGAACATGAACGCAAACAATTATTTTATCTACCAGAGTATGATCTATAAAAAATATATGCTTCAGTATGTTCGGAATACATTACAGTTGAACTGCGGGCCCACAGTGAATGAGGGCGATTCAACCGGTGACCCGGTATTCAGTGAGATTGGTTTTTATGCCGGTGTGGCACAAACGGATTGGAGCTGGAATCCATCGCTGGCAGATTTTAATAATGATGGCTTTCGCGACCTCATTGTCACCAATGGTTATCCTCGTGATGTAACCGATCATGATTTTGCAGCATTTAGAGTAAGCCTGTCAAATATTGCTTCGAAAGAAGATTTGATAGATCAGATACCGCAGATAAAAATTCCGAACTATGCGTTTGCTAATAAGGGCAATCTTCAATTTGAAGATGTATCCGCTCAATGGGGCATGAATACCCCTTCTTTTTCTAATGGTGCCGTATATGCTGACCTGGACCGGGATGGCGATCTGGATTATGTTATTAATAATATTAATGATGAAGCATTTGTATACAAAAACACCCTGAACAATGACAATGAGGTTGAAGGTAATTTTGTAGATGTGCGGTTCAAAGGTGGTGAGCATAATTCAAAAGGAATAGGCGCCTTTGCAGCAATTTATTATGACCATGGCAAGTTGCAGGTATATGAAAACGCACCCTGCAGGGGATATCTTTCCAGTGTAGACGCCACCGCACATTTCGGGTTAGGGAAGGTCACAAAAATAGACTCGCTTGTTATCAGATGGCCTGATAAAAAAAAACAGGTACTGACAAATGTTTTGGCAAACCAGCGGCTAAATGCAGATATCAAAAATGCTGGGGATGATGATATCGTTACGGTTCCGGTCTTTACAAGGAACAACATCTTTACCGATATAACATCTTCAGCCGGGATTACATTTATGCACCAGGAGTCTGATTTCATTGATTTTAATATCCAACGTTTGCTACCGCATAAATTATCTCAATATGGGCCCGGTCTTGCTGCAGGGGATGTGGATGGAAACGGACTCGATGACATTGTGGTAGGTGGCACGGGTGATTATCCGCCAACTATATTGTTACAACAAAAGGACGGTAAATTCATAGAGAAAAAGATGCCCCTTTCAACCGATACCAGTGTACACAAGTGTGAGAACATGGGCGTGCTATTATTTGATGCCGATAGCGATGGCGACCTCGATCTGTATTTTGCAGACGGAAGCACTGAATTTATGCCAGGGACAAAGAATTACCAGGATAGGCTGTATGCAAATGACGGGAAGGGCAACTATGCCTTATTGGATAAGGCAATCCCGGTTAATTATTCCAGTAAGAGTTGCATAAAAGCTGTAGATATTGATAACGACGGGGATCTTGATTTATTTATTGGCGGCAGGGTGATCCCAGGGAGATACCCTCAACCTGCCAGCAGTATTATCTTACGAAATGATTCAAAAGCAGGCAACATCCGTTTTACCGATATCACCCGTGAGGTTGCTCCGGAATTGATAAATATCGGACTGGTATGCGACGCCATCTGGACTGATTTTGACAATGATGGATGGATAGACCTGGTTCTGGCGGGTGAATGGATGCCGGTTACCTTCTTCAAAAACAATCACGGCATGCTGAAAAACGTAACACAGCAGTCTGGCATCGGGCATGAAACAGGCTGGTGGAATAGCATAACTGCCGGTGATTTTGATAACGACGGCGACATAGATTATGTTCTTGGCAACATGGGAGAGAATTCTTTTTACCATGCCTCTGATCAATATCCCGTAAGCATCTATGCAAAAGATTTTGATAATAACCAGAGTCTTGACGCTATACCAACTGTTTATTTACCTGCCCTGGATGGACGGCTCCGGGAATTTCCCGTGCATACCCGTGACGATATCGTTGAGCAGCTACCTGCATTAAAAAAGAAATTCCTCACATACAAAGACTTTGCAAAAGCAGGTATCTATGATCTGTTTTCAAAGGAAGAAATGAAGAACGCTTTAGTGTTAAGAGCAAATAACCTGAAAAGCAGTTATGTGGAAAATCTAGGTAATGGCAGGTTTAAGATGTCTGCGTTACCTATGGAAGCGCAAATGGCACCGGTTTATGGAATGGTAGCCGAGGATTTTGATCATGATGGGAATCTTGATCTGGCTCTGTGTGGAAATGATTACGGGACAGAGGTTACAAACGGAAGGTATGATGCAGTTAACGGCTTATTATTATTAGGTAACGGCAAAGGGAATTTCAAAGCTCAGGCAATCAGTAAAAGCGGCCTAAACATTCCGGGAGATGCAAAAGCGATGATTAAACTGGCTGGTCCGGCAAATCAGTACCTTCTTGCAGCCTCACAAAACAGGGGACTTTTGAAACTATTTCAATCACGGCCGGTTCAAACATTAGTCCCTCTTCAGTCAACCGATCAGTACCTTTTAATTACAGGCCCGGCCGAACAAACACGGAAGGAAGAACTGTATTTCGGATCTTCTTTCCTTTCCCAGTCAGCCCGGTTTATCAGCATGAACAAAGCGGTAAAAAAAATTGAGATCATTAATAACAAAGGAGTAAAAAGGGTTATCCTTATCCACTAAAGATAGTTGGAGGTATGGGGTATGAGGTATGAGGTATGTGTATGAAATATAAGAAATGTAATATAAAATAAAACCCCGAAGGGGTGTCATGATTATAACAATTAATAAGCACAAAACGCGAACCCTGAAGGGGTGACTTAGAGGTCTTAAACAGGAAAAATCATATCACCCCTTCAGGGTTTATTCAAACATTCTTTCCTACTATAATCATGTCACCCCTGTTATGGTTATACAATGTAAATTATATAAAACTGTCAGTTTTTTTCAGGATAAAACACAAGATATTCTTCCTGATAGCTGATAGCTGACGGCTGATAGCAATTCAAAACGAAATAACACTTTAAATTAGCTAATATGGGTGGTGTAGAATTAGATCAGTATCAGAATACAATCATTATCAATTCACATATCATTACTTATGGAAATGCTGCGGATAGCGCACTTACGGCATATATGGCAGAGGAAATAGAAACCATGTGGAACGAACCAAACGCAGTAATTACTATAAAAGGAATTTCCTTTTTGGTAACCTTTCGCATTAGTGCAGAATTAAGGACGTCTATCGATACGGAAGAAGTGTACAGCAATACAGACCCCCGGAATAATTATTTTCGGATCGAAGAATATGCCCACGGAAATATATCCTTTGTAGATGCCTTGGGATGTAACAGCGGCTATTTCAAACTTGCAAATTTATCCGCTGGTTCTACTACCGCTGCTCATGAATATGGACATACACTTGGTCTTGACCATCCGGTTGATCTTGATTACAGGGGCAAAGGTATTCCGCAGATTATGTATCCAAGAGGAACATTAGTTGATCCGCCATTCCAATACGATCCATCAAAACCAGCCGGTGTTAAAGGCGGCACTATGGATCCGAAATACAGGAAAGTTTTTGCAGATGATATAGCATCTCTGAAATTAGAAAAACTACGATTCAAAAATGAAAAAGCTATTATTGGTGAGTTTACTAATGTATTTCATTTAAACCATAATGATGACCTGTAATTAAATAGAGGCGCTGTGACCTGTCTTCTTTACAAAATAAAGATTCATGATTCAATGTTGGTGACTTCAAAAAAGTTTATGGTGTAGCTTCTTCGTTCCGGTTAGTAACGGAATGCCGGTAGAAAATAAAAAAGGTTTAGACGTTCCCGGTCAGGAACGGTATGTTTTAATTGAAGAATGATTAAATTTTGAAGAACTCTATTAATAGATTTTTATTATAATTGATTTATGAAAAGATGCTTTTTGTTCCTTCTTCCTTTTTTAGCTGGTGCTCAAAGGATAGTCATGTTACTATCAGTAATACTAATACCATACTGCTTGTTTTCACAAACCAGATCAGCCATTCATAAACTTGATTCCGGTTTAACTTATCTTAATCAAACACATCGTTTTAACGGTAAAGTGTTACTAGCCGATAACGGAATGGTTTATAAAAACTTTTTCTGTATTACTTCGGCAGAAACCTATGAACAAAACATCTTCAATAGCAATAATTCGGTTATTCCAAAAGGATTCCTGATTACCAATGTAAATATTGTGGATGGAACTGGTAGTCCTGCCTTTAAAGGCGCTGTACGTATTGTTGGGGATAAAATTAAAGATATAGGCTCTTTAAAACCTTATGCTGGTGAAGAAGTGATTAACGGAATGGGGAAAACACTGGCACCAGGTTTCATAGATTCTCACAGCCACCTGGATGGGTCGCTGTCTAAAAAGCCGGAAGCTATTGCGGCATTAAACCAGGGTATCACCACTATTATTGTAGGTCAGGATGGTGGTAGTAATACTGTTGATTCTATTAAAGCAGCGTTAAAAATTAAACCGGCTGCTGTAAACCTGGCTACGTATACCGGGCATACTACGTTACGTGCTACAATAATGGGAGAAAAAAACCTAAGCAGGCCTGCGATACAAAATGAGCTTGATTCTATGAAGATACTGCTTGATAGAGAAATGCAAAAAGGATCACTAGGCCTGTCAGGCGGACTGGAATACGAACGCGCATTTTTCTCCAGCAGGGATGAAGTATTACAGCTGGCTAAAGAAACAGCAAAATATGGTGGAAGATTTATCAGCCACATACGAAGTGAAGATGTTGCACAGGATGATGCAATAGATGAAATTGAAAATATTGGCAAAGAAGCAAAGCTGCCTGTACAGGTATCACATATTAAAACGGCATTAAAAGATAATTGGGGAAATGCGCCGTCAATACTCCATCATTTTCAGGAAGTGAGACAATCAGGAGTAGATATCACTGCTGATTGCTATCCCTATGCGTACTGGATGAGTACCATTAGAGTGTTGTTTCCCAAAAAGGATTATACTAATCTGCAAAGTGCTCAATATTCCGTGGAGCACCTGTTTGATCCCGCTCTTTCCACCATGGTAAAGTTTGCACCCGATACAATATACAAAGGAAAAACAGTTGCGGAAATAGCTGCAATAAGAAAGGAAACCCCTGCTGAAACCTTGATATATCTGGTTGCTGCTTCTGATGAATTTGAAAAGAAATATCCGCATTACAAAGAGGGTATTGAACAAATCACGGGCGCCTCTATGAATGAGGATGATGTTACCACCTTTTTAACCTGGGCTCATACTAATTTTTGCACAGACGGAGGTGACGGTGGTCACCCAAGATCATACGGTTCATTTACCCGGATTCTGGGCAGGTATGTAAGGGAAAGAAAAGCTTTAACCCTGGAGCAGGCCATCAATAAAATGACTGGCCTTGCTGCTGAGCATACAGGCATCAAAAACAGGGGAACCATAGCGCCGGGTAAATATGCAGACCTGGTTTTATTTGATCCTCGAACGGTAACTGATAAAGCCACCATACAAAATCCGACAGCGTTATCCGAAGGCATTATTAAAGTATGGGTAAATGGCGAATGCGTGTACCAGGATCAGCAATCTACAAAACACTATCCTGGTGTATTCATCAGCAGGTGATTATTGGTATATGCAGTGGGAAAGAGATGTATTAAAATTGAAATAGTAAATCATGCTCTTTTGCACTTGCAAATTAATTACAGATATCGGAATTATATTATCTTTAGCATCTTAACTTAACATTTCCATAACGATAAGCTTATTCAGTGATAATTATCACCCAGCTGAAAGCAGCTGGTACTCTTAATAATTAAAAACTATAGCACTTCTTTCTAATAAAAAAATAAATTTAAAAACATGAAACTAAAACGAATGCTTCGTGTGATGCTTTTTCCACTGTTGCTTTTCTTTGTATTTCAGCAGGGAATTGCGCAAAACAGAATAATAAAGGGGGCTGTTTCTGATGAAAAAAATAATCCGGTATCTGGTGCTACTGTTACAATCAAAGGCACTTCTATTGGTACAGCTGCAGATTCTATGGGTGCTTTTACACTTACTGTTCCGGCTTCAGCTAAAGCATTAATAATTTCTTCTGTTGGATACACAATCCAGGAAGTAAGCATTGGCAGTAAAACTACCATTGAAATTACATTAGCATCTCCCTCGCAAACTTTAAGTGATTTAGTGGTGGTAGGATATGGTACTGCCCGCAAAAAAGATCTTACCGGTTCGGTATCGAGCATTTCCAGCAAAGATTTTAATCAGGGCCCAATTACTAACCCTCTTCAGCAGATTGGAGGCAGGGCAGCAGGTGTAAACGTTTCGCAAACTGGCAGTGAACCTGGTTCAAGCCCAAGTGTAAGAATAAGGGGTATTACATCTTTAATTGGGGGCAATGACCCTCTGGTAGTAGTGGATGGAATTCAGGGAAACATGGACTTATTAAGGCAGGTACCTCCTAGTGAAATTGAATCAATAGATGTATTGAAAGATGCGTCTGCCACTGCCATCTATGGTTCCCGGGGCGCTCCTGGGGTTTTAATAGTAACTACCAGAAAAGGCAGGGCTGGAAAAACATCTTTAGAATACAGTGGCTCTGCTTCTGCAGATATGATACCTAAAAAGTTGGATTTGCTGAATGCAGCTGAATGGGGACAACAGGCAACAAAATGGAAAGTTCCTTCATCTGCTAATTTTGGTGCAAATACAGATTGGTATGCCCTGCTTACCCGTACCGGGTTAACACAAAACCATACTGTAGCATTCGGCGGAGGAACTGATAACTTTAGTTACCGGGCTTCCCTGACTGCCATATTGCAAAGTGGCATTGTTATTAAATCCAATTTTAAAAATTACATTGGCCGTATTCAGGCTACCCAGAAAGCGCTGGATGATAAATTGACGCTGACCATGAATCTGAATAGCGCTATTACTAATTCTTTGGGAAGCCCTAACAATGTTGGCAGGGCTGCATTTAGATCAAATTTGATCAGTAATACTTATATATCAAGACCAACCGATCCAATATATAAAACCGATGGCACTTATTTTAGCGACAACAATGTGTTTGAGTATTTAAATCCTTATGGTTTGGCTCAAACAGTAGTAAACGAGGGACTGTTCAATAATTTGTTCGGAAGCCTTAGAGCCGACCTTGAATTGGTAAAAGGCTTCACCGTCGGATGGTTTGGCAGTTGGCGAAAAGTAGATGAGAATTCGGGGTATTATCTGCCGGCAAAATCAACTGACGCCAGTGCTATAAGAAACAAAGGAATAGCGAGTATAACCAATAAAAGGCAGGATGAAAAATTAATGGATATAAGCCTTAATTACAGAAAAAAATTTGGCGAACACAACCTGGGGGCAACCGCTGTTTATGAGTGGCAGAATCAAACCTACCAGGGGAATTTTGCTCAGGCTAAAGGATTTGTAAATGATATTACAACATATAATGCTTTGCAGAATGGAGACCTTAGTAAAGTAACCCCTGGCGATATTACTTCTTATAAAAATGACCGGGCTATTGTGTCATTTCTTGGCCGGGTTAATTATTCGTATCTGGATCGCTATTTAATAACTGCAAGTATAAGAAGAGATGGTTCGTCCGTATTAGGCGTTAATAACAAATGGGGCAACTTTCCATCAGCATCAATTGCATGGAAGCTCAGTGAAGAGCCCTTTATGAAAAACCAAAAAATGTTCTCTAACCTGAAAGTACGGGCTGGTTATGGCGTAACGGGAAATATACAGGGATTAAGTCCTCAGAAATCTCTTCAGTTGGTAGGTTCATCCGGGGTTACTTATTTCGGAGGCTCACAAACCACCAATTTTATTATCACTCAAAATGATAACGCAGATATTCAATGGGAAACAAAGAAACAGGTAAATGCAGGGTTGGATTTTTCTATTTTGAAAAGCAGGCTTTCAGGTACCATTGACATTTATTCTGCCAAAACAACCAACCTTTTATTTAATTATACTGTTCCTCAACCACCTTATCCCTTCCCCGATATTGTAGCAAATGTGGGCACATTGTCAAACAAAGGAATTGAGTTATCGCTCAGTTACCTGGCAATACAAGAAAAAGATGTTTCACTTACGCTCGCTGGTAATATATCTTTAATGAAAAACAAAGTACTTTCATTGAGCGGAAGCATCAACGGAATACCCTTGAATACAAATTATATCGGCTGGGGTCCAAATTCATATTTAATAGAAGGCCAACCTATAGGCACTTTCAATATCCTGCAGCATTCAGGTAAAGATTCTGTTAACGGTGAAACCATTATTGATGTAGATAAAGATGGGAAAATTGATCAGGGAAAAAACAGCAGGGACCGGGTGCTTAAAGGCTCTGCATTGCCTACTTATGTTTATGCATTTACTCCTTCTTTCACTTACAAAAACCTCGACATATCTATGGTATGGCGTGGTTCAGGTGGCAACAAAATCTACAATAATTTAAGACAAAGCCTTAGTTTATACGAAAACATCGGAAAGTCAAATGTGCTTAAATCTGCCGAAAACTTGGGGTTATTTACATCTAAATATGGATCCGACTTGTGGTTAGAAAACGGTTCTTTCTTAAGGTTCGACAACTTTACTATAGGATATCGTTTTAACCTCAAGGATGTTAAATATATCAGTGCATTGCGGGTTTCTGCTACCGGCAACAATATTGCTGTGTTTACAAAATACACTGGTATTGATCCTGAACTAAATGTAAGCGGTTCTAATGGCTTTGGTGGCGATGGTGGTATTTATCCGCGTACCAGATCTATCGCTTTGGGATTAAATGTAATTTTTAAATAATTCTAAATAATGGAGACAATGAAAAAAATACTAATTATATCAACGTTTATTTTCTCACTTTTTCTGGGTTGTACAAGAGTATCGGAAAAAGTTTACGACAAATATGCTGCAAACGATTTTTATAGCACACCTGCCGGTTCAGATGCGGCTCTTGCAAGTGTGTCATCACAGCTAAACAGTAATTGGGGTGCAAATTATATCGGGTTCGATAACTGCTGGTACGATCTAAACTCATTCTCTTCCGATGAGCAGGTAATACCACATCGTAACACTGGGGACTGGCAATTGGATTTTTCTATTCTGTATAAACATACCTGGACTCCCAGCACCCCTGGCATTATCAATAATACCTGGAACTGGCTTTACAATTCCGTTTTTAAAGCTAACCTGGCAGTAGAACTGATAACGAAATCTAATGCTGATCCTGCAAAAATTGCCGAAGCAAAAGTGTTACGCGCCTTTTATTACTATTTACTGATAGATGATTTTGGAGACGTACCCTTCTATACAGAGAATAATTTAACAGTTGATAAAATACCGCAAAATAAACGCAAGGACGTTTTCGATTTTATTGTAAAGGAATTAACTGAGAATATTGACAAATTATCTGAAACAAAAGGTGGTACCTATTATGGTAGATTTAATAAATGGGCAGGCTATACCTTACTCGCAAAATTGTACCTGAATGCACAGGTGTACACAGGAACGCCTAAGTGGAGCGAATGCCTTACAGCATGCAATAAGGTTAGCACAGGTGGGTTTACACTTCATCCCGGCGGTGCCAATGCATCAAGCCCATTAGGATACCGGTATTACGAGTTATTTGGCGATAAGTGCCCTGATGATGAAACGATCCTGGCCATATATAACCAGGCAGGGGTTATTGGAAATATGATATATGGTGTAAGGGGTCTTATTTTCGATGATGGTGATAAGAGATTTAATCATTTAGGCGGATGGAATGGTACGGTTGTAGTCAAAGACTATGTTGACAAATTCGACGTAAATGATATTCGCATAAAACAGTTTATATGGGGTCTGCAATCGTCAGGTGTAACTTATACCCAGAATGTGGCATCTTTGGATAACCCGGGTGCGGGTGTAAATGAAGGTACCAGGAATTTGAAATTCTATCCCGCTGGTACAATTAATAATGGAGCATCCAACGATTTTCCCGTTTACCGGTATGCTGACATTTTGTTGATGAAAGCGGAATGTAATGTACGCCTTGGAAATGCCGGAGCCTCAAAACCTGATATAGATGCGGTAAGGATTCGTGCAGGTCTGCCTGCATTGACTGCAGCGCCAACTTTGGATGATATTTATAATGAAAGGGGCTTTGAATTGAATTGGGAAGGGCACAGGCGACAGGATATGATACGGTTTGATAAGTATTTGTTAGCTCATGATTTTAAAGCTGTGTCACAATCTTTTAGAAATTTATTCCCTATTCCCACTTCGGCTTTGGATGCAAACAAACTACTAAAGCAAAATCCGGGGTATTAAAATAAATAATATAGCAAAGAGCTGAATATTTGAATGAAAGAAAAATGCCTTCCATCAGACGGCGTTTTTCTTCTCATTTTTTTTAAGAACCATCAAAGAATAATAGTGAATGAATTAATATCCTGAAATAAACCTCCCACTATTTAGTGTTTTCCTACATGATTAAGTTATTGAAAAGTAAGGGTATTATCAGATTAGCTTTTTTGAGCATTTTATATTTAGGAGCTTGTACTTCTACAACTAACAATGTGCAGCCAATTTTTAAGGTATTGGATAATACACAAACTGGTTTAAACTTTACCAACAAGCTAATTCCCACCCAGCAGTTTAATATATTTAAGTATTTATATTTTTATAATGGCGGAGGAGTAGGGACGGGAGATTTTAATAATGACGGCTTAATTGACTTATTTTTTACTGCTAACCAGGGAGATAATAAATTATACCTCAATACAGGAAAACTCCGGTTTAAAGAGGTGACTGCTGAAGCAAAAATTCCTGAGGATGGAGCATGGTCAACCGGCGTATCTGTAATCGATATTAATAATGATGGCTTGCTTGATATTTATATATGCAGAGTTGGTAACCATAAGATGCTACAAAGCCATAATCAGTTACTTATATGCCAGGGCATTGATAAAAATGGGGTTCCTTTTTATCAAGACAAGGCAAAAGAATATGGACTGGATTTTTCCGGCTTCAGCACACAGGCTGTTTTTTTTGATTACGATATGGATGGTGATATGGATATGTATTTACTGAATCATTCTACTTATCAAAATAACTTTTTCGGCCCACGAAAGGAGAAGCTGCAATCTCACAATTCACTTTCCGGTGACCGGTTGTACCGCAATGATGGTGGAAATAAATTTACTAATGTTACAAAGGAGTCTGGGATCAATAGTTGCGTAATCGGATATGGATTAGGGATCGCTACGGCTGATATTAACCTTGATGGGTATCCTGATTTATATATCGGAAATGACTTTAATGAAAACGATTACCTGTATATCAACCAGCATAACGGAACATTTAAAGATGAACTAACCGACAGGATGATGCATACCAGCCAGTTCTCTATGGGCGTGGATGTAGCAGATATAAATAATGATGCCTACCCTGAAATAATATCTGCTGATATGCTTCCTTATGATCCTTATATGTTAAAAAGAACATTAGGAGAAGATAACTACGACATTTTTAATCTTAAAATAGGGTATGGTTATAATTGCCAGTATACAAGAAATAATTTACAATTAAATTGCCGTAATGGCATGTTCAGTGAGGCAGGCTTATATACTGGTCTGTATGCAACAGATTGGTCATGGAGCCCATTGTGGTTTGATTTTGACAATGACGGCCTGAAAGACCTTTTTGTAACGAATGGAATTTCAAAAAGATTGAATGACATTGATTATATCAGCTTTATTTCAAACCAGGTTGTACAGGAAAAAATTCGAACCGAAAGTCTGGATGAAAGGGACATGGATTTGTTAAACAATTATCCAAAGATAAAAATACCTAACAAATTTTTTAAAAATAACGGCGATCTGCAATTTAAAGAGCTGGAGAATGAGATTCAAAACCAAAAGAACACCTATTCTAACGGTGCCGTATATGCTGATTTTGATAATGACGGCGACCAGGACATTCTTGTAAACAATATTGATGAACCCGCTTTACTGTATGAAAATAAAAGTAATGATAAAAAAGAAAAGGCTTTTGTTGAAATAAAATTGAAAGGGTCCGCACAAAATATCAATGCTATCGGCGCTAAAATAATTATGTATGCAAATGGTGGCTTACGCACCTATGAAAAATATCCGGTCAGGGGTTTTTTATCAAGCATGGAAACACCTGTTCATATTGGATTGGATAAGACAATAGTAGATTCTGCTTTTTTAATCTGGCCGGATAATACCTATCAACCTATCCAGTTACAAACCGGTAATTCCCGGTTAACGATCAACTACCAAAAAAAACTTCCGAAATTTGATTACCGCCTAATTGCCGATTATAGGAAAAATCTTTCAAAACCAATGGTGGATATTACTTCGGGAACCAATCTCAAATATAAGCATGAAGAAAATGATTTCCATGAATTCGACCAGGAACCTTTGATGCCACATATGTTGTCAACTGAAGGTCCGGCGCTAACTGTCGGTGATTTAAACCGGGATGGATTAGATGATGTTTTCATTGGTTCAGCAAAGGGTAAAAAGAGCGTTATTCTTTATCAGCAAAATTCTGGTAAGTTTTTTAAATCAAATCAACCTGACCTTGAAAATGACAGTACTTATGAAGATGTAGATGCATGCATCTCTGATGTAAACAAGGATGGATATCCCGACCTGGTGGTAGCCAGCGGAGGAAATGAATATTACGAACAAGCTTCTTATCCTGCGCCAAGGATATATTTAAATGATGGGAAAGGAAATTTAAAGAAACGTAATAATTCATTTGATAGTTTGTTTGTAAATGCATCATGCGTTGTTCCTTATGACTTCGATAGTGATGGTAATACTGATCTCTTTATCGGTGGAAGATCGGTGCCGCACAATTATGGTCAGGTTCCTCAGTCATACCTCCTTCAAAATGATGGAACTGGCAGATTTACAGATGTTACAGAAAAATATAGCAAAGAACTTTCGCATATAGGTTTTGTAACAAAAGCGTTGTGGTTTGATTTGAATAAGGATGGACAAAAGGATTTGATTCTTTCTTTAGAATGGGGAGGTATTGTTGCTTTTGTAAACCATAACGGAACATTTACAAAAAAAATATTGACTGACAAGAATGGCTGGTGGAATTTTATATTGCCTATTGACTTAAACAATGACGGAAATATCGATTTGATTGCCGGTAACCTCGGGTTGAACAGCAGGTTAAAAGCATCAGATAAAGAACCGGTAAAACTCTATTATTCCGATTTTGATGAAAACGGAAAAAAAGAACAAATCCTGACGTATTACCTTGGAGGCCGGGAAATACCATTTGCAAACTATAGTGAATTGCTAAAACAAATACCTTTCCTGAAAAAGAAATTTTTGTATGCAGGTGATTTTGCAAAAGCTTCTCCGGAAGATATTTTTTCTGCTTCAAAACTTGCCAAAGCCGATGTGTTAACTGCCAGCTATTTTTCCAATGCGGTTTTAATGAATCAGGGTAATATGAATTTCAGTATCAAGGCTTTCCCTTGGGAGGCTCAATTGTCTCCGTACAGAGATGCTGTAACAGTAAACGCTAATGATGATGGTTTTCCGGATATTTTGCTGGTTGGAAATTATTATGAAAATAACATACAAATGGGAAGATATGACGCTGATTTTGGAACCTTATTAGTGAATAACGGAGATGGATCATTTAAGGCGGAAAGCATCAATGGCCTTCAAATAAAAGGACAGGTGCGGCGAATCAACAAGATCAATATTGGGAAAAAAGAAGCGTATATATTAGCAAGAAACAATGATAGTTCAATGGTGATCCAGTTTAAGAATCCTTAAATAGTCAGATTAATAAATCCATATGCTTTACTATATTACTCCATGCTTGAACGAATATTAACCCATATTTAAATATTTTAATGATAATGAAAAAAAATATTTTGTTTGTATGGCTTTCCTTTCTGTTGTCATGCAGTAAAAATCCAACTGTAGAAGACTCACATCCAATTGTGCCTGCAGATACCGACCCATCGCAGTACAGTACTCCTTATAACAATGTTCCTTTAAGTCAGGATGTTACCTTATACCAGGTAAATATGCGTGTATTCAGTACGTCGGGTAATTTTAAAGGTGTCGTTGCCCGTTTGGATTCTATTAAAGCATTGGGCATTAACGTAGTTTATTTAATGCCTATATATCCTGTAGGTATATTAAAAGCTGTAAACTCGCCTTACTGTGTTCAAGATTACAAGGCTGTTAATAGTGAATTTGGAACACTTGATGATTTACGTGCTCTTGTTGATAATGCACACAGTAAAAATATGGCAGTAATACTTGATTGGGTCGCCAATCATACATCATGGGATAATGGATGGATAAATAACAGGTCTTGGTATCAACAGGATCTCACTGGGAACATAATAAGTCCACCTAATACAGGATGGAATGATGTAGCACAACTAAATTTCAACAATCCTGATATGCGGTTAGCTATGATCAAGGCTATGAAATACTGGGTACTTACAGCAAATACTGATGGATTCCGTTGCGATTATTCCGATGGCCCCCCAACTGATTTCTGGAAACAAGCTATTGATTCCCTAAGGAATATTTCTACTCATAAATTACTCATGCTTGCTGAAGGGACACGAAGCGCTAATTATGCCGCCGGCTTTGATTATAATTTCGGATTTAAATTCTTTGATAACCTGAAAACCATGTTTAATAATCAGGGGTCTGTTCAATTAATTGATAACTTAAATGTAACTGAATATACCGGCGCCTCAGGTGATCAACAAATAGTAAGATACATAACTAACCATGATGTTAATGGCTCAGATGGTACACCCTTAGAATTATTTGGTGGAGTAAAAGGTTCTATGGCAGCTTTTGTAGTTGTTGCTTACATGAAAGGTGTTCCAATGGTATATAACGGGCAAGAAGTAGGAACTTCCTATAGATTACCCTTTCCTTTTACATCCAAAAAAATTGACTGGACAACTAATCCGGATGTAACTGCTGAATACAAAAAGATACTTACTTTCAGAAACAATAGTGCTGCTATCCGAAGAGGCCAATTACTCTCATACAGCAACGATGATGTTTGTGCTTTTACCAAACAACAGGGTAATGAAAAGGTACTTGTGATTGTTAATTTAAGGAACAAAATAGTAGATTATACTTTGCCTGCTGCTCTGGCTAATACTTTATGGAGCGATGCCATGAATGGTGGAAATACACCTTTAACAACGAAGGTTACTTTGCAGCCTTACACATACCTTGTTTTAAAAAGTCAATAATAATGTGAATGTAAATCAGGTTATAAAGATTTAATTTACTTAACGAGCGATAAAAAAAGTAGACTTTAAATTCTAAATATTATGCAGAAGCTTTTAATTTTCATGTCCTTTTCATTAATTACCGCCTGTCTCAGTCCTGTTATTTCCACTGGCCAGGCAGTGGCGTCATTACTAACGCAACAAGAGCCAAAGCAATATGGCAAACCATTTAATAAAGTGCCTGACCGGCGTGATGTAACAATCTACCAGGTAAACATGCGTGTATTCAGTAAACAAGGAAACTTTAAAGGAGTACTGGCACGTTTGGATGCTATAAAGGCATTAGGTGCCAATGTAATTTACCTGATGCCTATTTATCCTGTGGGTATATTAAAAAGTTCAAACTCTCCCTATTGTGTAAAAGATTATAAGGCTATCAACAGTGAATTTGGTACACTAGATGATTTACGTGCTATTGTAAATGGTGCTCATCACAGAAATATAGCGGTTATCCTTGATTGGGTTCCCAATCATACCTCCTATGATCATGAATGGATAAAGAACAAGGACTGGTATCTACAAGATTCAAGCGGCACTATTATCAGCCCGCCAGGACATGGATGGAATGATGTAGCGCAACTCGATTTCCGTAATGCAGATATGCGCTTAGCTATGATTAAGGCCATGAAATACTGGATACTTGCTGCCAATGTAGATGGTTTTCGTTGCGACTATGTAGATGGCCAACCTGTTGATTTCTGGAAGCAGGCATTTGATACGCTAAAAAATATGTCTACTCATAAGTTACTCATGCTTGCTGAAGGTTCACGGAGCGCCAACTATGCTGCCGGCTTCGATTATAATTTTGGATTCAGGTTTTTTGAGAATCTAAAAAAAATTTATACGCTTGATCGCCCGGTTTCATCAATAGACAGTTTAAATGTTACTGAATATACCGGAGCTTCAGAAGGACAGCAAATTATAAGGTATACCAGCAATCATGATGTTAATGGTTCAGACGGTACTCCGTTAGACTTATTTGGCGGAGAAAAAGGTTCTATAGGCGCTTTTATAGTTGTTGCATACATGAAAAGTGTACCCATGATATATAACGGCCAGGAAGTAGGAACTCCTTACAGGTTAACCTTTCCTTTTACATCAAAAAAAATTGACTGGACAATTAATCGAAATATAACTGCCGAATACAAAAAGGTTGTAGCATTTAGAAATAACAGCAGGGCAATAAGACGTGGTAAATTAACATCGTATAGTAATGCAGATGTTTGCGCTTTTACTAAACAGCAGGCTAATGAAAAGGTAGTAGTGGTTGCAAATTTAAGGAACAAAGCTATTGACTATCCTGTGCCATCAGCTTTAGCAAATACTTCATGGACAGATGCAATAAAGGGTGGTAATGTAAGATTAAAAGGTAATGTCACTTTGCAGCCATACTCTTACCTTGTTTTAAAAAATAAATAATTTCATATTAATTCTAAATTGACGTACCTGCTTTCAGCAGCTGTAAGGGGGAAACTTTTTAAACATTGATTTGTTGACGGCTGATAGCAATTCAATTTGTTATTTGATGATTAACTTAACAATAGTTATAATGTGAAACATATGTGATTAATTATAAATTATCATTATAGGGAAAATTAGTTATGGGTACTATATCTGCGATATTGTAAAACAGAAATCCATATCGATAGCTACTTACAGCACTAGACATTCATGTTTTCTCAAATTAATATTACCCAAAAGTCAGGTTTCCTAAAATCTCCGCATAACTTTTGTAAATACATCTCTGGCGTATTATCTTTAATCAAACGGTTTTTCAAATCCACCCTCCCGATAATGAATGGTTTTGATGTTATGACAAAATATTTACTGGTGGTGTTTTTATTAATAGGATGTATTTCCCTGAAAGCGCAAAATAAAATCCTTTCACTGCCTCCCAATAATGAAAAAATATTGCAAAATTGTGGTACAGACATCATGCTACAGGAACGGCGTAAAAACCCTCAGTTCAAAGCAAATGAAGACGAGATGAATGCCCGCATATTAAGAGCAACCAGAACTCTTGATGACACGATTTATACGCTGCCTGTCGTTTTTCATATTATCATGCAGAATCCTAACAGCATCACGGATCAGAACGTGATGAATGAATTAAAAAACCTGAATGATATTTTTGGCAAGACAGGCGCTTATAGTTCCAGTGCAGGAGCAGATAGCAAAATAAAATTCTGCCTGGCACAAAAAGATCCTGATGGTGGCAGTACAACAGGTATAACAAGAACCACCTCTTTTTTTGGAGCAAATCTTGAACAGCTTATAGAGGATGATAAACTCAAGAACCTGGTGCAGTGGGATCCTTCTCGTTATATAAATATCTGGCTTGTTACCAATATAGTAACAGAAAACATTGCCACTTTCAATTGCGGTATATGGAACCGCCTGGGAGAAAGCGGCTATGCATACCTCCCTGGTTCCCAGGCTAAACTAGATGGTATCGTTATTGCCGGAATTGAAGACCCTATTACCCTGGCACATGAAATGGGTCATTACCTGGGTCTTTACCACACTTTTGAAGGCCTTGGTTGTGTTAACAACAATTGTGAAACGGATGGTGACCGGGTATGCGATACGCCACCCGATGCTTTCACAGGCAATTCGGGTTCCTGCAATAGTCCATCAAATTCATGTTCTACCGATACACTTTCCAATCATTCAAACGGCTCATTTTTGACGGATGTTCCAGACCAGATCGCAAATATCATGGACTATGGAAATACTGCCTGTCACAATGAATTTACAGAAGGACAAGCAAAGCGAATGCGAGCAGCTATTGTAACCCAGCGCAGCCAGCTATTGCAAAATGAATGCGATAAACCCTGCGCTGAAAATACCATAGCAAATTTTACGAGGAACAACTGGGACCCTGTACCCGGTGATGTTATTCAGTTTACAAATACAGGATCAGGTGCTGCAAATTTTACATGGTACATAGATGATGTTCCTGTTAATGCTACTGCAAATTTTTCCCATGCTTTTACCAGTAACAGCAAATATAAAGTTACGCTCAGAGCATATAATAATGACTCCGCCTGTTATGCAACTTATTCAGATTATGTAATCGTTACCTGTGGCACCCACTCAAGATTTTTTGCAGATAAAAGAAGCATCGCATCAAAGGTTCCCATATATACCGATAGTATCAGGTTCACAAATAATTCTGTGAATGCAACCACTTACCAATGGCTCATGAAATTAAACGATGAGCCGGAACAAACAGTAAGTACCAGTAAAAATTATACGCATATATTTGCAAACTCCGGAAATTATACGGTTCGTCTTATTGCTACAAATGGAAGCTGTAATGATACTACGGAATACCTTCCTGTTTCTGTTGCCGATCCAACGCAGGATGGAAGCATAAATTTTACTACTGGCCAGTGTTACCAGCAATCAAAGATCAGGTTAATGGTGCAGGTGTGCAATTATGGCTATGCACCTATCCCTGTAAAAATTCCTATATCATTTTATGATGCAGATCCACGGAACGGTAATGCGCATAAAATAGGGTCTACCTTCTTTTTTCCTGATACAATAAAAGGCAACTGCTGCAGTGTTAGTTATCCGTTCATCATTGATAGTGTACCCGGACTTAATCAACTGTATGGTGTGTTCAATGATAGCGGAACTACCATGCCACTCCGGTTACCCAATACCGGCCTGCTGGAAACAAACTATAAAAATAATGTAAGCTTCATTAATAATTTACAAGTGCAGGTTACCGTTATACCTGCAGCCGCCACACTACTTCCGGGTGATACATTGCAGCTTGGTGCTCAGGTAATTAACGGCTTTGGCTCACCTTCTTATTTATGGAGCAGTCCCCAGGATCTTAACTGTACTACCTGTCCGGATCCATATTTTATTGCCGGTAAAAAAATATATACCGTAACCAAGCAACTGGTTGTTACCAATGCATTCGGATGCACAGACACTTCACATGCTGTAATAAAAATTCCACCGTATAATGATTTTACAATAACAACAGACAGCATCAAATGTGCAGGCACTGATAGCCTGTACGGTTGGTTCACCCTTTGTAATAGTTTTATAAGAGGCAATATACCAAAAGGCTTACAAGTAGCTTTGTATGATGCAGATCCTGCAACTTCCAATGCTCATTTATTAGGGCCCGCATACACGATAAGCCAATCACACAATGACAAATGCTTTTCTTTTGTTCATCATTTTAAACGAACCGGTGCCGGAAGTATTTACGCTGTTGTAAATAACCATGGGCTATCTGTTCCCGTTAGTTTTCCATCAGATACTACATTTGCGGAAAAAGATTATTCAAACAATACTGCATCCTTTAATTACCAGACTGAAACGGTATTACTACAACCATCGGATACCATTGTTTTGAGAAAGCAAACAGTTCCCATATCTATCAAAAACCCCATCTATGACCCCTCCTCTGTTTCATGGTTACCTGCAAATGGATATAATCTAAGTTGTTCTGACTGTGCCAATCCGGTTGTTACTGTTAATGATTCATCAACCTTGCAAATGCAGATGGCTAACCGGTATGGTTGCCTGATTAAAGGCAAGGCTGCATTACATATTTTCCCGCCAGACTTAACCATACACATACTTGAAACAAGTTGTTACACAAATACCACCACTCTCGTTAAGTTTACAATTTGTATGAACAATGCTTATGATAGCGTGAATGCCGGGATACCGGTATCATTTTATGACGGCGATCCAAAAAATGGTAGTGCCATTTTATTAGGTCCTGTTTTTTATACTAAGGGAAAGCATCCCAACAACTGCGATACTTTGTTTCATATTATATCATCACCCGCTACTTTCAATCTTTATGCAGTTGTTAATGACAGGGGAAATACTCCGGAGGTAATCTCTTCTCGTTTTGTTAACGAAACCGATTTTTCAAATAATACCGCCGATACAATCACCCAACGTTTTTCTGCTTATGTTATGCCCAAAGACACTACAGTTTTACGATTTAACCAGGTGCAGGTAACGGGTTCTGTAACTGGAGGAAAACTTTCATCCAGTACCTGGAAACCTGCGGATTTTCTTTCCTGCTTCAATTGTATTGCTCCTATTGTTACACCGGCTCATTCACAAAAATATTCGTTCATCGCTCACAATGAAAACTATTGTGTTGATACGGCTTATACAGATATAAAAACTTTTGCAGGCGGGGTAATAGCCATACCGAATGCATTTACTCCCAACAACGATGGAAACAATGATGTGCTCTATGTTATGGGCAGCAAAGATGTATCCGTTGTAAAAGAGTTTGCCATTTTTAACCGATGGGGACAAAAAATATTTACAGCAACCAATGTGCCTGCTAACGATCCGCAATTTGGCTGGAATGGTTTAATAAACGGACGGCTTGCCGCCGTCGATACTTATGTTTATGCAGCCAATATTCAATTTGCTGATGGCAGTACCAGGTTATTTAAAGGAACCGTGATATTGGTAAGATAAAGTTTATGTTTGGTAAAAGTGACATCAATGCTTACTGTTAATCTTCCGTGGCATTTTTATAGTTACATCAGATCCTTTGGCGAGAAACACCGATACGGGTTTTTTATTCCTGATGAATGGCACAAACTCTTTACCATATAATTTTTCAATGTCGCATGAAAGAAGGTATTCAGCAACCGGATACACCTGCCAGTGTGGATGCTCCAGGGAATATTCGATGGTAGTATTTACGTTTAACCTGTTATAACCATAATAATGTTCAAATATGAATTCTTCTTCAGAACCTGTTTGTATGTCCTGCAATTCAGGCACAGCTTTTACCTGTAATGAATTCCATTGGGTATTTTTAATTTTCCAGTTATATTCAACCTGCAATTCATTGCCAATAATTTCTATCTTATGATTTAATACCGCTGTACTGTAATGCTCATTATAAAATGCGTTGGCAATACCGGCAACCAAAATGCTGGGTACGATCTCTGAAATAAACCCCACTCCCCTTTTACAGGTACTTCCATCATAATGCCTGATATAATAGCGAAGATTCACTTCCTCAAACTTCACGAATCCCGGCCAACGTATTCCCATCACCCTGGTGTTATTAAAAAGAAACCCTACTACACTCACCAAGGCTTTGCCGTTAAAATAATCAACTTCAGTATAAGGAGGCAAATGTTTCGCTAATACTATTGGATCAACTTCGTAATTAAACATTGCCAGGTATTCCCAATGGGCTGATAAAAATATTGAAGGCATGTTAACTGATTTTTTCCCGATTAATTCCCATACAATTATTTGTGGAAATGACTAACATCAAAGTTGTAAAATTGTTTCAATCTGCGGTTGAAAGGAACTTAGTGTAATAACATTTAAACTTTTATTGTTAGTTTGCAGGAGAGATTAGGAAAGCAGCTACAAAAGGCTGTTTAGTTAATTCAGGTCAATATTTCCTACTCAGTAATAATTTAGTTTGCCCGTATTTAATATAATATATCCATAGCATGATTAAAAAATTACTATTTACTCTCATCATGATACCGGGGATGAACCAATTTTTACAAGCCCAGGATCCTTTACTATATGGAATATTCCCGGTTAACAATGGAAAAATAATGTATGAAAAAAATGTATCCATTGATAGTGTAAGCAAAGATGAATTATTTAAAAGAGGCCGGGACTGGGCACTTAGAACTTATAAAGCTCAGAAAGATACCAATCAAATTGAAGATAAGGAACAGGGATTATTAACCTATAAAGGATTTGTTACGGTATTATTCATTGAGCCAGCCAGGCGGGTAGCTGCAGAATGGAATTGCTGGCATACTATTAAAATATTATGCAGTGATAACAAGACTAAAATTATAATTACAGATCTTGAGCAAAGAGCGCCTTCGGGATATGGTACCATTACCTCCGTAAAAATTGAAGGTATAAAAAGTAAAACGGATAGTTTACCAAAATCTGTTTTCTTTGGTAAAAATAATAAAGCAAGATATTGGAAAACGGAGCTTGTAAGTCTTAGGGAAATAGACAGCAAAATAAAAGCGCTTATTGCGTCTTTGGAAAAATCATTGAAGTCAGATAAGCCCGATTAAATTTAATCCGAAACCTTAGCGGCTGAAACCCCATCCCCTCCTCGGAGAGGACGTTTAAGCCGAAGGCCAAACGGGGGTGAGTACCTGACTGCAATTACTTAGCGACAAAAATCTGGAGAGGTCAGCACTATGCACAACAATGAAGACCAAAATAGCATCACGCCCGGTGTACCCACCCCCGTTATGTCCTGCGGACATAACGTCCCCTCCCACGGAGGGGATGTACCATCATCCTGGCGACTCACCCAAATATCCGGATCGAAAGCTTACATCATCTTTATAAATTTCATATTAAAATAAGACTTATTTTTTTTTAATTTCAGCGCACCTAATAAAAAACTATGAAACAAAATTTTAACCGCCGCAGGTTTATACATACAGCATCCAATGCAACTATTGCTATTGGCTTACTGGGTAAGCTGCCAAAATTCAATACGGAAATTATCAACCAACAGCAGGGAAAAGTTGGCATTATCGGACTTGATACTTCTCACAGCGTTGCTTTTGCAAAGGCGCTTAATGCCGCTGAACCCGCACCGGAATTTAAAGGATATAAAGTAGTCGCTGCTTATCCCAAGGGCAGTAATGATATAGAATCTTCTACCAAAAGAATTCCCGGTTATATTGAAGAGGTAAAGAAATCAGGCGTTGAAATAGAAAATTCTATTGAAGATCTATTGAAGAAAGTTGATTTCGTGCTGCTGGAAACGAACGATGGCCGTCCGCACTTACAGCAAGCTTTACTGGTAATGAAAGCAGGCAAACCTATGTTTATAGATAAACCGGTAGCAGGTTCTTTAAGTGATGCTATCGCTATTTATGATGCTTCAAAAAAATACAAGGTACCTGTATTTTCATCTTCATCGCTGCGTTACATGGAAAGCGTACAGGATGTGCTAAAAGGAAAAATAGGTGCTGTATTAGGGGCTGATACATTCAGTCCGGCTACTTTAGAAAAAACCCATCCTGATTTTTTCTGGTATGGCGTACACGGTGTAGAAATATTATTTGCTTTAATGGGCACCGGGTGTAAGCAAGTTGTTAGGATAAATAATAACGATACGGATATAGTTGTAGGCACCTGGAAAGATGGAAGGGTTGGCACTTTCAGAGGAACCAGAACAGGAACCCATGATTATGGTGGAACCGCTTATGGTGTTAAGGGGAACCTTTCTTTAGGACCATTCAAAGGATATGATAATTTATTGGTTCAGATTATTGACTTTTTTAAAACAGGTAAAGTCCCTGTGCAACCTGAAGAAACGCTGGAAATCTATGCCTTTATGGAAGCGGCTGATGAGAGCAAGCGCACTGGAGGTGCACCTGTAAACCTGGAAACTGTAATGCAAAAGGCTGGTGGCAAGTCAGGTATGAAATAAAGAACTCGCTAAGAGGTATTAGCTGTCAGCTTTTAGCAGTCATAAGATAAACGCATGATAGGTTTATTCCTGATAGCTGACTGCTGATAGCAATTATTTAGGGTTAAGTGTACAAGTTGCGTTTCCACTATCGCCAATTATAACATTATTATATGCAAGTATCATTTGCGCCGCCAGGAAGACCCGTACAAACGCTATCTTCCAATAATGTTGATATGAATACATCTGTTACTCAACGGCTCTATTCATTGGATGCGCTGAGAGGCTTCGATATGGTATGGATTATGGGCGCTGAAGAAATTTTTCATGGACTTGCAAAGGCGACAAGTTCGCCATTTTGGGGAGCACTATCAAATCAATTCACTCATCCTATCTGGAACGGCTTCCATATCTATGATTTAATATTTCCTCTTTTCTTGTTCCTCGCTGGCGTATCCACACCTTATTCCGTAGGGCGTGAATTAGGAAAGGGAAAGAGTCGGCAGCAACTAATGATAAGGGTTATAAAGCGGGGTATAATTCTTGTGCTATTAGGGTGGGTTTATAACAACGGGCTTCAGTTACGTCCCCTTTCGGAATTTCGTTTTTCAAGTGTATTGGGTAGAATTGGTATAGCGTATATGCTTGCTAACATAATTTATCTGTTCACAAAAGAACGTGCACAGGTAATATGGTTCGCAGCTTTAATTATAGGTTACTGGCTGATATTAAAATTCACTTCCGCCCCTGGTTTTGCCCCAGGAGATCTTTCAATGCAAGGAAATTTCGCATCCTATGTTGATAGATCAATATTACCTGGTAAACTATCATTAGGCATTCATGATACTGTCGGGTTCTTCAATAACATTCCTGCAATCAGCTCCGCTTTAGCAGGTGTACTGACGGGAACGTTTTTGAAAAGCAATTCCTTACCACCCCTTAAAAAGGCCGGATGGTTAGCCGGCTGCGGTATTGCTTCCCTTGTACTTGCTTTATTATGGAACCTTGATTTCCCCATCAATAAAAATTTGTGGTCAAGCTCATTTGTATTACTTACTACAGGATTAAGCCTGATCTTATTAGCTGTTTTTTATTATATAATTGATGTTCGCGGATATAAAAGCTGGGCATTCTTCTTTAAGGTCATCGGTATGAACTCAATACTTATTTATATTTCCGGTAAGTTCATTAACTGGAGCTATACAACAAATGGTTTGTTTAAATGGCTGGATCAACTAATAGGCAATCCTTATAATGTTGTTGTAATGGCTGTTTGCTTGGTGATGATAAAATGGGTTTTCCTGTATGTTCTGTATCAAAAGAAAATATTTCTACGGGTATGATATTTAGTGTTTAACTGATTAATGTTTTGCTATTAGCTACCAGGAGATAACGTTTTACGCATTGTTCTCCTGCCATCTCCAATATAACTGGAATTTTGCCTGCCAGTCAAAAGCCATAATTCTGAAGTTCCCTTGTGGTTAGAAATTTAACCACAAGGGACACTAAGGTAATCACAAGGGTCACAAGGGTCTAAAACAGATTAACGCTTTTTATTTCCAAAGTTAACAATATCAAAATTTAATGCCCCCTTTATACCATGGCTGATTGCTGACCGCTGATAGCAATTCTTTACACTAATGGACGATCAGTTTGCAAGGTATTTGAATATTTTTTGGTGCTTTATACTGGTCTTGATTTTCTTCATTAATCATTTGGAAAAGCAGCAAGGCAGCTTGTTTACCCACTTCATAAAAATTTTCTTCAATGGAAGCGATGGGTTTCTTGTCCAGGTATTCAAACAATAGAAGGTTTCCAAAGTCGGTAAAATCAATCGAAGATAATTTATCAGGATATTTTTTTTTTAAAACCTCCATTGCATCCAGCGTAATATAATTTTTAAAGGTAAAGATGGCTGAAGGAGGAACTTCCAAACTCATCAACTCAAGCATTGCTTTTTCCGTTTCTTCTTTTGTAAAATCAACCACCTTAACGAGATCCTTATCTAAAGGGATGCCGTTTTTTTGCAGTGCTTGTTTATATCCTTCTAAGCGCAACTGGGAAATCTGCAAGGTCTCCGGGCCCATGATATGCGCTATTCTTTGATGCCCTTTTTTAATTAAAAAGACGGTTGCTATAAACGCTCCTTCCAGGTTATTTATTGAAACGTAATTGAAAGAGTGGTTTTTCGGTTCCCTTACAATACAAATAACAGGTATGCCCACAGATTTAAATTTATCAAAAATGGTCATATCAACCGTATTTTTTGTAACCGCTATTATCAACCCATCTACACGGTTTTTAATCATAACATTGGCGATGTTTTCTTCCTTTATAACTTCCTCATGCGTTTGACTTAGTATAATATTATACTTCTCTTTTTCAGCAATTTCTTCAACCCCATTTATAGCCTCTACATAAAATTGATCCCTCAGATCGGGTAATATCAACCCAATAGTTAAACTCTTACTGAGTTTGAAATTGCGGGCCGATTCATTAGGGATATAGCCCCATTCTTTCGCCAGCACTTGTACTCTTTCTTTTGTTAAAGTACTTATCGAATGATCGCTGTTTAAAGATTTTGAAACTGTTGATATTGACATATTTAATTTCCTGGCAATATCTTTTAAGGTTATTCCTTTTTTCATTATAATCAGTTCTTTGCGCTCAGTTGAATAGATATCTTTTAAACTAAATAAAATAGCAGCAAACACATTAAATAAAGGATATAAAAATTATTTTTTATTATAAATTGCCCACACGATTTAAGGGAGAAAATATTGCTAATTTAACTTATTATAAGTAAGAAATTGTGATTATTACTATAGTAGATATTGAAATCAAAAAATCTTTATATACCCATTACAAAACATTTCAAACGTTGTAGTAATCTATTTCAAACGTTGTAATAGCAAATTTGGCTGATACTGTATTATCAACTCTTAAACAACTGTATATTTTAACATAAATTAGCTAACTCGTTCTGCACTTAAAATTTCAATAGGGTTTTGAAATAAATAATTATAATTTAATTTATATGGTAAGTACATTTTTACGCAACTATAAGCTGTTGCCGGCATTAATGATTTGCATGTTCTTTCTTGTTTCTGTTGTGCATGCACAAGTTCAATCGGTTTCTGGTGTTATTCGGTCGGCTACAGATAATGTACCATTATCCGGAGTTACCGTACAGGTAAAAGGCACTTTAAATAGAACAGCAACGGATACGAAAGGATATTATCTAGTAAAAAATGTATCATCATCTGATTCCCTTTTGTTTTCCTTTCTTGGGTTCAGGGGTGAAACTGTTGCCGTGAATAGTCGTCTACAAGTAAATATTAATTTACAGGTAGAAGCTTCTTTACTGGACCAGGTTGTAGTAGTAGGATATGGTACACAAAAGAAATCATCTTTAACAGCTGCAATCTCGTCCATTAAAGGGAAAGAAATTGCATCAATTCCAATTAGTGATTTGAGTAATGGTTTGGGTGGCAGAATGTCGGGGGTTATATTCCGACAAGGTTCCGGCGAACCTGGTGCAGATGCATCGAGAATTTACGTAAGGGGTATTTCTACTACGGGAAACAATCAGCCTTTGTTAATTGTGGATGATATCCCAAGATCTTTTCAAAACCTTGATCCGAACAGTATCGCAACTATTACTATTTTAAAAGACGCAGCCGCTGTTGCCCCTTATGGAGTAGCTGGGGCTAATGGTGTAATCTTGGTTACCACTAAAAGAGGAAGAACAGGAGCACCTACCTTGACTTATAATGGTTATGTAGGCGTACAGAATCCGACTGTATTACCAGAATATCCAAGCTCGTATGAGTACGCTTTACTGGTAAATGCTGCTTCAAAGAACGCTGGATTGCCAGCCCGGTATTCTGAGTATGCTATTCAAAAATACAAAGACGGGTCCTTACCAGATCTTTTTCCTAATACCAGTCCCTGGGATTATATAAAAAGAAATGCAATTCTTACAAGTCATAATATTGAAATTGCCGGAGGTTCAGATAAGATTAAATATTATAGTAGCATAGGATATCAGTTTGAAGGTGGGATTTTTGGTGCAACCAGTCAAAAAAGATATAATGTAGATCTGAAAGTGGATGCTCAGGCTACTAATACTACAAAAGTTTCTTTAAGTGTTAATGGAAGGGAACAATCAAATAACTATCCCTCTACAACAACACAAAGGATTTTTCAAACCATAAGCAATGCGAATCCAACTTGGGTTCAGGTTTATAGTAACGGCCTGATCGGCGAAAGGTTAGCCGGATTTATTTATAATAACGGCTATCGAAGAACCAGCACTTCACAGATTTATTCTCAGTTATCCGTTGACCAGGAAATGAGTTTTATTCCAGGACTAAAATTAAAAGGAACGATAGCTTTTGATCCAACAGTTACCTTCAACAAGGCGTGGCTTACTCCAATTACTGCTTCGACCATAGATACAACTACAACCCCTTATAAGTATCGGAGTGGAATTATTGAACAACCTCAAACTGAATTAAATCAGAGTACTTCTAAAAATACTCAGCTTACCTATCAGTTGGGTCTTAACTATGTTCACACTTATGCAAAAAATAATATTGGTTTTTTGGCCCTTTTTGAATCGAAAGCGAATGATTTGTTCAGTTTTGGAGGGGCCAGAAGGAACTACGGTTTAAATATTGATGAACTGGATATGGGAAGTTCAAGCCAATCTGATATTTCAAACTTCGGCAACTCAAGCAAGGCAAGGCAAATAGGACTGGTTTATCGTGCTACTTATGATTATAATTCAAAATACTTATTTGAAGCAAGTGGAAGATATGATGGCAGTTATTATTTCGCGCCAGGGAAACAATATGGATTCTTTCCTGCAGTTTCGGTGGGTTGGAGACTGTCGGAAGAAAAATTTTTCAAGAGAAATTTCAAATCAATTGATAATCTCAAAATAAGGGCATCGTATGGCGAAGTTGGTGCTCTGGCTGGTAGTCCTTTTCAATATTTAAATACATATGGAGTTTATGGACCAGCGTATGTGATTAGTGGAAATGCAGTACAAGCCATCAGAGAACGAATAGAATCTAATCCGGATATAACATGGGAAAGAGCAAAAAAATCAGACATCGGTTTGGAAGCATCTTTTTGGAATGGGTTGTTAAATGTGGAAGCAGATTATTTTTTTGAAAAACGATCTAACATGTTGACAAGCCCTGATGTAATAACACCTTCGGAATATGGAATAGGACTTAGCCAGGTTAATGAAGGTGTAATGAAAAACAATGGTTTTGACCTTTCTATAGGCTCTGTATATGCTGTATCGAAGAGTTTACAAATATCACTAAGCGGTAATTTGACCTATGCCCAAAATACTTTATTGCATGTATTTGAAACTCCTGCTACGTATAATAACCCTAACCGAAGGTTAACAGGAAGACCGTTAGGAAGTCAGTTTGGTTTCGAGGCAATTGGCTTTTTCCAGACAGATGATTTTAACCAATCGGGAAGTTTAAAACCAACAATAGCAACTCAGCCGTGGGGTAAAGTACTTCCCGGAGATATCAGATATCGGGATGTTAGTGGAGATGGAAAAATTGATAATAACGATATCAAAGAGATTGGTCATCCGCAAACTCCCGGAATTATTTATGGTATTAATCCAAACATCCGGTATAAAAGTTTTACCCTGGATCTGCTTTTTCAGGGTGCCGCAAAAACTAGTTTTTACGGATCGGGAAGTTACGCAATGGCCTTTGCAGGCGGCACAGTCCCGGTGATTCAAAACCTTAATTACTGGACTCCTGAAAACCCTCATGCCAAAAACCCTCGTATCACGAGTGCGCCTACCGTAAACAACTCTCAAATATCATCTTTTTGGATGCGGAATGCCAGCTATTTAAGACTAAAAAGTGCATCGTTATCTTATGTGATTCCTGCTGACGCAATTAGAAAATTTAAACTGCAAAACATCAGGATATTCCTAGCATCGCAAAATTTATTGACCTGGACCAAAATTGTTAATTACGATCCTGAAATTATTGATCCACAGGGATATAATTATCCCCTTCAAAAGGTGACATCAATAGGAATTAATGTAACGTTTTAAAAGGATCTGAATTCTCATCAATTAAACATTTTTTATGAATAGGATATTTTTTAAAATCAATCCCGAAGTTATTTTTCTACTCTTAATTGCTGGTCTCGCATCGTGTAATAAATTTATCGAGGTAACTCCTACAGACCAGGTTACAGATAATACTGCATGGACAACAACCAGTAATGCCGACTTATTTTTAAATAACATTTATGCGAGTATAGCCGGGCCCTTTAATACAAATGATCCAGATGAAAATTTTTCAGATAATGCCATGCGCGGCAGCTCTTCGGGATATAGTTTTACTACCTATGCACAGTCGAATTACACTCCTAATACTGTGCGTGACGACTGGACCTCCAATTATAACAAAATCAGACAATGTAACCTGTTTATTCAAAAAGTGTCGGAATCTTTATTACCTGATAATTGGAAAAAGTTACGGTTAGCTGAAGCCAGATATTTACGGGCTTATTTTTATCAGATATTATGGATAAGTTACGGTGGTGTGCCAATTATAACAGATGTTTTAGACAAGAAAACTCAGGGAGATTCAATTTTTAGAGCAAGGAACACTTCAGACGAAACATTTGAATTTATCACCAGTGAATGCGCTTCTAGTGCGATAGATTTACCTTTGAAGAACGATGTCGGCAGGGCTGGCAAAGGATCGGCGCTTAGTTTAAAAGGTTGGTGCGAGTTATTTCAAGCCAGTCCATTGAAAAACCCTGGCAATAATAAGGCAAAATGGGCATTGGCAGCAGCAACAAATAAGCAGATTATTGACCTGAATATTTATAGCTTGTTTCCTGATTATGAAACGATGTTTTATGAAGAAAATAACAACAATGCTGAAGTGATATTTGATAAAGCATATCTAGGAGGAACAACACTCGGAGGAAGCAGGGAAGGTTTGCAAGGAGCCTGGATTGTCGGGGGAGTGCAACGGGCATTTAGTGCACCGAATCCTACCCAGGAACTTGTAGACTCTTATCTAATGGCGAATGGCTTACCCATTACCGATCCTGCTTCAGGATATGAACCTCAGAATCCATATTTAAACCGGGAAAAAAGATTTTACCAATCTATTATTTATGATGGATCTTCCTGGTTAGGTTTTGAAATGGAAATGTGGATCGGGTCCGGTTCCCCGAATACACTTGATTTAAGCAGTGCTAATGAAGCAACGAATACTGGTTATTATTTACGCAAGGGACTAAATCCCAAATACGCTAAGAATGGTGATCTTAAACTCAATAGCGCCCATTTTATCATATTCAGATATGGAGAGGTATTGCTTAGTTACGCCGAGGCACAAAATGAAGCATCAGGTCCTGATAATTCGGTATACGATGCTATTAATAAAGTTAGATTACGTTCTAACCTTCCTCCTTTAGTTCCAAACCTAAATCAGGTACAATTGCGAAATGCGATACGCCAGGAACGTCGTGTAGAACTTGCTTTTGAACATAGGCGGTGGGCCGATCTGCTTAGATTGAAGCTTGCTGAAATTAATCTTAATAGCCCCTTACACGCGATGAAAATAGAAAAGGTGGGTGGAAAGAAAGTGTATACGGTAATTTCCGCACCCAATGGAACAAGAATATTTTATGCCAGCAAAAATTATCTATTACCAATACCCCAAAATGTTATAGATAAAAACATTAAGCTGAAACAGAATCCTAATTACTAATAGAAGTGCTGAATTTCATTAATCTGACGGACAGAATATTGGTAATTCAAATCTCATTATTCGCAAAGATTTCTTAAGTATTTTACAACGGCAGACAGAACTAAAGAGCATGAAAGATTTTGTGAACAGAATGCTTTATACCTTATAAAAATATACCAGCGATAAAATGAACTCCCGGAATTATAACAGGCGCAAATTTATCCAGTTTTTAACAGGGGGGTCTCTTGGATGGATGGTTGCAAACCCTGTTTTCTCTTTTGCTAATTCAAGTAAAAAAAGGGACTGTTCAGATCGCTCTGATTTGCTCTTTTATATAGATTTAAAAGGTCGAAAAAAACCTGTTACTACGTTAGCTGAATGGCAATTGAAACGTCGGCAAATACTTGTTGGATTGCAACAGGCAATGGGCTTGATGCCGGATCAGTCTAATTTGCCCGATCTTGATATTCAAATTATTGAGCAGCTGAAAGAGCACGATTACACCAGGTTTACGATACACTTCACCGTTGCAGAGAACGAAAGAATCTCCGCATATTTGTATGTTCCCATGCAAACAAACAATGGTGAAAAATTTCCTGCAATGCTGGCCCTTCATCCGACAGGGATCCTTGGAAAAGCAATCGTTGATGGTGGAAGCGAATTATCAAATCGTGCTTATGCTAAAGAATTGGCCCAACGCGGGTATGTTGTTATAGCACCAGACTATCCTGGCTACGGCGATTTAAAAAATTATGAATTTAAACGTGACCGGTATCAATCTGGAACAATGAAAAGCATCTTTGATGATATGCGGTGCATAGATTTATTGCGAGCCAGAGTAGACGTTGACAGCGATCGTATCGGAGTTATAGGCCATTCTCTGGGCGGGCATAGTGCTATGTTCGTAGGCGCTTTTGATACGCGTTTAAAAGTCATTGTATCAAGTTGCGGCTGGACATTGATGGATTATTATAACACCGGACAAGAGGGTACTAAAAATAATACAAACAGGCTCGCTCCCTGGGCACAAGAAGTGTACATGCCCCGTTTACGTGATGTTTATAACTTAGACGCCAGGAAAATACCTTTTGATTTTGATGAAGTTATCGCTGCCCTTGCACCCCGTGCGTTTTTTTCAAACTCTCCTGAATATGACAGTAATTTTGATGTAAATGGCGTTAGAAAAGGCATTGAAGAAGTATCCAAAGTCTATAATTTTTTGAAAGCAGAAAGTAACCTGGTGGTACGTTATCCTTATTCTACACATGATTTCCCTGCGCAGGTTCGTTTCGAAGCATATAAGTTTATTGATAAAATACTTGGCGTAAGCTCAAACTCCAACAAAAATGAATCAGCATCTTCCATACCATAACCATTTTAATTAATGACTGCACCGAAAAGAGATTTCTCACGCCGCGAATTCATAGCTGGAACAAGTGCTCTTATTGTTGGGGCTTCCTTAAATCTGGAAAGCACCACAATTCCTGATTTTAAGAATGAGCCTATTATTGATATTCATCAACACATACATTATCACGAACGGACTGATGAACATATGCTTGATCACCAAAGAGCACTAAGCGTGACCAAAACAATTCTTCTGCCATCCGGACGTCCGGTAAATTCCGCATCCACACATGATGGTACTTCTAATGGATTACAAGCTGAAACCGGAGGTAACGCGGAATGTTATTTATTCGCAACGAAACATCGGAGAGAGTTCCTGTTCGGTGCCAACGAAGTACCAGATATGCCGGATGCTTTATTTGAGATTGAAAAATATCTGAAATTGGGTGCGGTAATAGTTGGTGAATTAAAGTTTGGGGTGGAATGTGATTCACCAGAAATGCAAAAAATTTATCAATTGGCCCAAACTTATGATGTTCCTGTTCTTATGCATTGGCAGTATAAGATGTATAATTATGGATTTGAACGGTTTTATAAAATGTTGGAAAAATACCCTAAAGTAAATTTTATTGGCCACGCTCAAACCTGGTGGGCTAATATCGATATCAATCACAAAGACCAGGCTGTGTTATATCCCAAAGGTTTTGTTACCGCAGGTGGAATTACCGACCGTTATCTTAGTGATTACCACAATATGTTTGGTGATCTTTCAGCGGGTTCAGGATTGAGTGCCTTAACACGTGATGAAGATCATGCAAAACGATTTTTAGAAAAACATCAGGATAAACTGATTTTTGGCAGTGACTGTGAAGATCGGCACGGACTGGCTTCATCAGGTTGCACCGGAGCTCAGGACATTGCTGAAGTCCGAAAATTAGCATCATCAAAAAAGATTGAACGAAAACTCTTATATGAAAATGCAAAGAAGCTTTTTCATTTATAACCTTGTGTTAAGTTAACTGTAGATTGACGTATTTGCTATCAGCCGTCAGCTAACAGCTATCAGGAGGAAACCTGGCAGCCAGTGATCTGCTGATAGCTGTTAGCTGATAGCAACTTCATGCGTGATTTCATACTTAACTTAACACTACGACCCAACGAACAGGTTTACAATAAATGCGAAACGCCGCAATGTTCCGTGGTTCATTACTGAAAGTTCCTCTATTGACCTACTCCCTTACAGACAAAGAAGATGCATTTCAATCGTTGTAGTGATTATTTCAATCGTTGTAATTGTAGTTATGAAATACAGGCATGTTTCATATGAATTTTATCGTAAAATTTAAGATAATTTAGACTAATACTTCTTTCATTAAGTATTAAGAGATTTTCTCCGATATGATATGTTTTCAAATAGGTACATTAACAACCTTAATTTTATATGCCTAGTACAATTTTACCAAACAGCAGACCTCTGAGAACCGTTATAATTTGTATGTTTTTCATTGCTTCGGTGATATATGCGCAGTCACAGGTTATATCTGGTGTTGTTAGTTCTGCAACGGATAACCAGGTGTTATCGGGAGTTTCCGTCCAGGTAAAGGGAAACTCCAATGGAACAACTACGGATGCAAAAGGACATTATATTCTAAGGAATATATCATCCACTGATTCCCTTTTCTTTTCCTACATCGGGTTTGAAAGCCATTCGGTTCTAGTGAACAACCGGACGGAAATTAATATCACTTTACAAGTGGAAGTTTCATCACTTGATCAGATGGTGGTAGTGGGATATGGAACACAAAAGAAAAGCGATTTGACAGGTGCCATCGCCCGGGTGGATGCAAAGACATTTCAGAACCAATCCATGACGCAGTTTACAGATATGCTTTCAGGTACAGTAGCCGGATTCATTTCAAATCAAAGTACTACTGCTTCAGGTGGAGGGACAATGCAGATAAGAGGACAAAAATCATTAAACGCCTCTAACGATCCAATGATTGTTGTTGATGGTGCCATATTCAATGGTAGTGTTAATGACATTAATCCGATGGATATCGAAACGCTTGACATTTTAAAAGACGCGAGCTCAGCGGCGGTATATGGTGCCAGAGCGGCAAATGGTGTTATTATTATTAGTACAACGAAAGGAAAGTCAGGCAAGTATGCTGTTAATTTTTCAACTAAAATCGGGATGACAGAGGCGGCGCACGATTTTAAGCCCTTTGACGCTAAAGGTTACCTAAATTATAGAAGAGATGTACTTAGAGGATGGGGTACAAATCTGCCTGATTATTATTTTTTTAGTCCTGACCAGCTACCATCAGGAGTAACACTTGAGCAATGGCGAAAAGCAAGTAATAATCCCCAGGCGGACAATACACTTGAATGGTTGGGGCGGCTAAGATTTTTTCCTACTGAGATAAAAAATTTTCTTGGAGGAAAAAGCGTAAACTGGTATGATCAAGTCATGCAAAAAGGAATACGTCAAAGTTATGACCTTAGCTTAAGTGGTGGATCTGACAAATTTACCTATTTCTGGTCCGGTGGTTACGATAATAATGAAGGTATAATTAAAGGTGATCAATTTTCCACCGTGCGTACCAGATTGAATTTCGATTTCAAACCCACTAAATGGTTAAATATCGGGATGAATACTTCATTTTCCACCCGCAATGAAGGTGCTGTGATAGCTGATTTGGGTGGCATGTATAGTACCAGTCCGTATGGTTCCCAATACGACTCTACTGGCAATGTAAATTGGTATCCGGGTGATTATACCGGGGGGAGAAATCCTTTAATAAATTACAAGGGACAAAACAGATCGAATAGAACAAGCAGCCTTTTTACCAATTTATATGTTAAAGCGCGTCTCCCCTTTGGAATCGATTACCAGCTTTCGTTTCAACCACATTTTCAGTTTGCACATGACTATAATTTCTGGCCCTCTCAAACAACAATTATCGGAGGATCTACTCATCAAAATGGATATGGTAAGCGTGAAGAATGGAGGCAATATGAATGGTTGATGGATAATATACTGCACTGGAAGAAAAAGTCCGGTGCACATGATTTCGATCTTACGCTTTTGTATAGTGCCGAGGAGCATTTAGACTGGTATACCCTTCTTACAAATGAACAGTTCAGGCCGAATCAAAACCTTGGATTTAATGCTTTGCAATTCGGTACCAACCCTTCCATGACTAACAATGATATGAAAACAACAGGCAATGCTATAATGGCAAGATGGAATTATTCATTGATGGACAAGTATCTGCTTACTTTGTCGGTTAGAAGAGATGGTTATTCGGCTTTCGGCCAAAAGCATCCGACCGCAACTTTCCCCGCAGCAGCTGTCGCATGGAAGATATCTGATGAAGAGTTTTTCAAAATAAACTGGATAAGTCAGATGAAACTAAGGCTATCCTGGGGAAGTAATGGTAACCGGAGTATTGGCGCATATTCCTCGCTGGCTCAGGTAGTGCCAAACTTATATTATAACGGTACTAGTGTTGTAGTTGGTGTAACCAACAATTCTTTGGCTAATCCCGACCTCGCTTGGGAAAGAACCGAATCGGTTAATATAGGTTTGGATTTCGGGTTATTCGACAACCGGATTACCGGTAGTGCTGAGTATTATAATATGACCACTACAGATTTGTTAATGACTCGTGTATTGCCTGCAATAACCGGATTTAATAGCATCACTACAAATCTTGGTGCGGTGAAAAACAAAGGCTTTGAATTGAATTTGAATTCAGTGAATATAAACAATCCAACATTAAAATGGAATTCAGGTGTTATTTTTTCCATGAATAGAAATCAAATTAAAAAGCTTTTTGGAGATTATAAGGATGTTCAGGTAAATGGGCAAACCATTCAACAGGAAGTTGCCGATTATACCAACGGATGGTTCCCCGGAGAAGCCATTGATGTGGTTTGGAACTATAAGACACTTGGTATATGGCAGGTTAAGGAGGCGAATCAAGCTGCGGTTTATAGAATGGTTCCTGGGGATATTAAGGCACTAGACGTTAATAAAGATGGTACCTTTCAGGCGCTGGACGATAAAATGTTTATAGGTTATACTCAACCACGCTACCGTATTGGATTAAGAAATGATTTCACTTTTTTCAGGAATCTTAATCTTTCGTTTTTTATCCGGGGCGACCTCGGACATATCGGTGCTATGCCCGAAGCGCTTCATAATGGATCGGAGGTATATGATAGGATTAATATTAATGATATCCCTTATTGGATGCCTGATAACCCGATTAACGATTATCCCAGGCTCCTTACGAATATCAACTCATATGGGGGTGGAATCATGTTATACAAACCCCGATCGTTTGTAAGAATCCAGGATGTTACTTTTTCTTATAACTTAATTCCAACTGCAGTTAAACGGTTAAAACTAAGCAACGCACGTGTTTTCGCTTCCATTCGAAATCTTTACACATTCGACAAATGGCCGGGCTGGGATCCTGAATCTGGTAATTTGCCCATGCCGAAAACTTATACCATCGGCCTTAATTTCTCTTTTTAAAGGATGAGGATTTTAAGTTAACGGTTATCAATGGATACAAAATAACAAGAATATGAAACCTATAGTAAAATGTTTTTTCCTTTTCCCGATCCTTCTTTTAAATATAATTGCATGCAAGCGAGACTGGCTAAAGCCTGAACCCTTATCTACTTTAACTACCGAAAATGTTTACACGAATAAGGAAGGGTTCGTGTCATTACTGGTAACCATGAGGAAGAATCTTAAAAACGAATCTTATGGTGATATAAATTTCACAGTTTGTGAATACGCCGCCTCTGATCTTGGGGTTCCAATCACTCAACTCGATTTTTACAAATTAACCCCCAATACGGATCGCTATTATAAGTTTCTTTCCATGTACACGACCGCTTATAAATGTATAAAGGATGCTAACGTGTTGATTTCAAGGATTGACAATATAAGTTGGGAAGATAAGAAACAAAGAGACGCTTTGGTTGCGGAGGCTTACTGGCACCGTGCATACTGGTATTACAGACTTGTTAATTCATACGGGGATGTGCCCTGGATAGGCGAGGAAATAGTAGGTGCTAAGCTGGATTTCCAAACCTATAGCAGATGGCCAATACTGGATAAGCTTAAATCTGATTTAGAGTATGCCGTACAATGGCTTCCTGTCTCAGCACCTCCAGGGGTTATTTCTCAAGGTGCCGGATATCATCTCCTAGCGAAAGTGGACATTGCGGCTTTAAAATTCGATAATGCTATAGAGGCCGCCAGCAAAGTAATTAACGGACCTTATTCTCTCATGACAAAAAGATTTGGTGCTGATATAAACAATGTAAAATATAATGTTATCTGGGATCTTCACCGACCCCAAAATATGAATATTCCTCAAAACACGGAAACGATATTAGCAACGGTTGACCGGTTTGAGGCTCCTCCTGGCGCGAAATCTACAGGTCTGTATACAATGCGCCTGTATAATTGCGCATGGTGGAATAGTAGCGTAAAAGACAGTAAAGGTCAGGTTGGTACAGTTCTTAGTGGACCAATAAAGGATACATTGGGACGTGGGAACGCTAATGTACGTTTAAACCCTTTTTACGAATATGAAGTGTGGGCTTTTGGTAATCAAACCTGGCGTAATACCCCGGATTTAAGAAGGTCTAATAGTAACTGGATGGATATAGAAGAAATAATTTATAATAATCCGGCTTCCGTTGATTATGGTAAACCAATTAATATATCGAATTACGCCTCGTTAGCAGATACGCTTTATACCTTATTCGCAATGCCTACCTACATTACTTATGTGCAACAGGAAGATCCTAAAGCACTGCCGTATGGCGGAAATGGAGATTGGTATGTGTTTCGTTTGGCCGACACTTATCTGATAAGAGCTGAGGCCTATTACTGGAAAGGACAACTTGATCTTGCCGCAAACGATATTAACAAGGTACGCCAACGTGCAAACGCATTACCGGTTTCATCTGGTAATGTAACGCTTGATTTTATATTTGATGAACGTGCCCGTGAATTGTTTGGTGAATCCCCACGCCATTCTGAGTTAGTCAGGGCGTCATATATCCTTGCCAGCTTGAACAGGAATGGTTATAGTTTGAGTAATTTTAGTGATAAGAATTATTATTACGACAGGGTGGAGAAACTAAATATACTTTATAAACAAAAGGTTTCTCTTATAGGTAATACTGCCAATATAGCTCCATTTCATGTACTCTGGCCGATACCGGCAAGTGTGATACTAACTAATACTCTGGGAAAAATAAACCAAAATGTAAAATATGATGGCGCTGATAAAAATATTCCTCCTTTAACGGCACCTATAAAGTAGTTATCCTGTTGCCCGTACAAAGTAATTTACTTTATGTTGGCACAAAAAAATTTCTAACCTATATATGTATCATCCATTAAATTGAATTGTGTAATGAGTATAAATGTTTATGGAATTACTTACCTAATGGTACTGCTTGCGGTATTAGGGAGCTCCTGCGGTACCAAGCCACGTTATCCCGGCCCTTTATCTCCTGAAGAATCACTGAAAACCTTTCAATTTGCCGGAGATTTCAAGGCTGAAGTATTTGCTACAGAACCTCATGTTATAGACCCGGTATCAATGGAATTTGATGAACAGGGCAATGCTTATGTAGTAGGCATGCTAGACGCTTACAAACCGGATTCTACAAAGGGGAAGGGTCGAATTGTACTACTGAAAGACTTAAATGGCGACGGCCGGGCTGATACATCAATAGTTTTCGCAGATAGTCTAAGAGAGGCGTCCAGTATATTACCATGGAACGGAGGACTTCTCATAACTGCCGCTCCTAATATTATGTACTATAAAGATACTGATGGAGATGGTCGTGCGGATTCGAAAGAAGTGCTCTTCACCGGATTTTTTACCAAAAATGAAGAGGCTCAGATTTCTAACCTTCGATTTAGTGTTGATAACTGGATCTATGCAAATAATAATGGTCAGGCGGGAGAAGTAAGTTTTACCAGAGTACCTGGTGCTCCAAAACTCCAAATGCAAGGCTCAGATTTTCGGTTTCGCCTGGACAGAAATCAATTTGAACTGACAACTGGTCGGGGGCAATTTGGATTAGCCATTGATGATTGGGGGCACCGGTTCTTTACACAGAATTCTCTTCATATCCAACAGATGGTCATTCCAAGACGGTATTTGCAACGAAATCAAAACCCGCCAGTTTCTAACCCATCCCCACCTATTGTAAACATTTCAGACCATGATCCAATCATGTTTCAGGAGACGGACGCTCCCAATTGGCGTGCAGAGCGTACTAAACAAAGAAATAAGAAATTTCAGGAGAATCATTTAGACAGAGTAGAATATGAGAAGGACCATTTTACAGCCGCTTCCGGCGGAACTTTCTATGGTGGGGATGCATTTCCTAAAGAATATTACGGTAATATTTTTACAGGAGATGTTGCGGGAAACCTCGTTCACAGGGATATGCTTTCAAATGTTGATACTGCTCCATTTTTAGTAGCCAGGCGTTCAGAACAAGAGAAAAATAAAGAATTCATGGCATCTACTGACTCTTGGGTTCGTCCAGCAAGTTTCACAGTAGGGCCTGATGGCGATCTGTATATGATTGATATGTACAGGCAGCATATTGAAACTCCGATTTCCATCCCCGAGGATTTACAAGTTGGTATGGACTTTAATGCCGGAAGTAAATTTGGAAGAATTTATAGAATCGTTCCCAAAAATGCGGCGGCTTACAAAAAAGTCTCTCCTGATTTGAGAAACGCCAACTCCAATGATCTGGTAGCCTTGCTTTCGCATCAAAACGCATGGTGGCGCCTTCAAGCCCAAAGGCTGCTTTTGGAACGTCAGGATAAAACAGTAATCGCATCGGTTAGAGCTTTGTTTGACCAAAGTAAAGATGCAAGAACCCGATTGCATGCCTTATATGTATTGGAAGGATTGAATTCCTTAAACGCCGAAATCGTAAAAAAAGCCATGAAAGACTCGTCCGCAGGTGTACGTGAAAACGCAGTAATATTATCTGAACGATTCCCTGAATGTCTGCCCCAGCTGGAGAAAATGATTAATGATCCTTCAATCCCTGTTGCTTTTCAGGCAAGTTTAAGTTTAGGAGAATTTAACGGCAAAGCTGTAGTTGCAACCTTCTCTAAAGTAATAGAGCAATATGGGCATAGCCCGTGGTTTCGCACTGCTGTTCTAAGTTCTAAAGCCGGGTCGTCTATTGACCTGTTCAAGATGTTAACTGACAAAGGTTTATTATTTAATGAAGTTAAACCCTGGAAACTTCAGTTTCTTGAGGATTACGCTAGTATTATTGCAGCTCGTAATGAGAAAGGACAAATAATTTCTTCCTTAAAAATGTTATCCGGTTCCTCGATCACTAAACCTGAGAAATGGCATGCTGCTTTTGTAAAAGGTTTCACAAAAGGGGTCGCAAATTCTAAAGAAACAAATCATTTCTTAAAGGATACTTTAAAAATGATTGGTAAGCGAACAGATAGAAATCTGAAAAAAGTAATGCAGGATTTAAAGCTAATTTATGCTAAGTCATAAAGGAAGTAATCCGGTCTAAATGAAAAAGATGAATTATAGCAGAAGAAACTTTTTTAGTAACTGTTTAAGTGCCGGTAGCATTTTTCTCGGAGGTGCGTTTATATTAAACAGTTGTGAACCTAAGCAACCTCCTGAAGCTGATAAAAAAGAAGCTGCTTCAAAAAACGCTTGTGATGATCTTTCCGGTGTAAGTAAAAGTGAAATCGAAAAACGTGAAAAATTTGGATATGCCGATAAGTCGCCTGTTCCCGAAAATAATTGCGGCAATTGTAGCATGTTCGTACCGCAGGGACAGGACAAAAAATGCGGGGGTTGTTTGTTATTTAAAGGTCCGGTGCATTCTTCAGGTTATTGTATTCAATACGTGGCTAAAGTATAGTCACACATCCTGTAGAAAAATCATGGACGGGGCCTCGTCCCCAAAGCCACTAACCGGTGTGTTAACATCGATAATTATAACAGCCTGCTCATTAATGTCCTTTGTTGGATGAATTTTAAGGTCACCGAATACAATTGTTTAAAGTTTATTGTAGTGTCATGTCAACCTTAAATTGTCGCTTTTGCTATCAGCCGTCAGCTATCAGCAATCAGGAGGAAATACAGTATACATTAGCGTACTGATAGCTGATAGCTGACGGCTGATAGCAATTAATACGACATTTTATGCTTGACACGACAGTAGTAAATATTATTTACAAATGAAACATTTACATTTTTTAATCACATTAGTAATATCTTTTCTGCTCCCGGCCTTATCATTTTCGGTGGGTTTCGCACAGACAAGAGATTACAAGGGATGGAAAGCAGGCGTTAGCAGTGTTATAATTACGCCGGCTCAACCGATGTGGATGGCTGGATATGCTAATCGTGATCGTCCTTCAGAAGGTAAGCTGGTTGATTTGTGGGCGAAGGCTTTAGCATTAGAAGATGAGAACCGTAAACATGTTGTACTGATTACAGCAGATTTAGTAGGTATTCCCAAAGCACTTTCCAATCATATCAGGGACCAGCTAGCTACTAAATTTCACTTAACCAGGTCGGAGATCATTATAAATAGCTCTCATACCCATACGGGTCCGGTATTGACAGATGCTTTAGTGGATATCTATCCGGTAAATGCAGATCAACAAAAGCAAATTGATCAATATAGTAACTTATTAGGCGATAAAATTGTGAACCTGGTAGGTGAGGCACTCCGGTCTATGCAACCGGTACAAGTTTATACAGGTAATGGAGTTACCCGTTTTCAGGTAAATAGACGAAATAACGTTGAAGCAACATTATCCAGTCAAATCGAATTAAAAGGTCCGAATGATTTTGCAGTGCCAGTGATCAAAGTAATGAATGATACAGGCAAATTAATAGCGGTTGCTTTTGGTTATGCTTGTCACAATACTGTTTTAAGCGGTTTTAAATTTTCAGGTGATTACGCTGGGTTTGCACAGCTGGAATTGGAAAAGGCGTATCCTGGTGTAACAGCTTTGTTCTTTCAAGGTTGTGGTGCGAACCAGAACCCATTACCGCGGAGAACAGTGGCGCTGGCTCAACAATATGGACTGGAGCTCGCAGCCTCTGTGCTTAGAGTGCTCAATGAGGATATGCGACTACTGGCACCCCGATTAGCAACCGGGTATTCGGAATTTGCATTACCATTGAACGCGCCTCCAACAAAGGATGAGTTATCTAAGAAAGCCTTACTATCATCTGAGAATTATCAAAAACGCTGGGCTACCCGGTTACTTGGAAAAATTCAAGCCGGGGATTCTCTCATCACTTCTTATCCTTATCCGGTACAAGTTTGGAAGCTTGGCGATCAGCCGATATTTGTTTTAGGTGGCGAAGTAGTAGTAGAATACGCTATTGAACTTAAGCGAATATTCGGTGAGGAAATTTTTGTTTTAGGTTATTCAAACGATGTTATGGCGTATATTCCTACAAGTGCGATATTAAGAGAAGGAGGTTATGAAGGGGCGTCTTCGCAAATGGTATATGGGCTACCCAATACATGGAAAATAAATATTGAAGCTTTAATTATTCAACAATTGTTACAACTGGCGAAGCAGGTTGGCGTGCCAATACCTGAGTCTACAATCAATTGAAATCTTTAGGACTCAGCAAACTGATCAACCTGATTCATGCTATATGTGATGTAACTGTATTAAAGATTTATTTAAATAATCATGAAATTAGCAACGCATAAAAGTTTAATGTTTTCTCTCCTGTTTTTTATGGCCTTACTTGCAAACATTAACCTTGTTGAAGCAACGTCTTGCAATCAAAAACAAAATCATAAAGTTGATAAATTTAAAATTGTTTTTCTTGTTACCAAAGACCCCGATAATTATGAAGCGCATAAAACGGTGCCTGTTTTCGCTGAGACTCTCAAAAAAAAATATGGTTATGATGTTTCTGTTCTTTTGGGGAGAGGGGAACATGGTTCTTATCAGTATCCAAATATGGACAACATATCAACGGCAGACTTACTCATAGTTTTTGCCAGGCGCATAGCCTTACCGCATGAACAAATGAATGCATTAAAAAGGTATCTCAGTTCAGGTAAACCACTTATGGGAATTAGAACAGCTAACCATGCATTTACAGCAAGGGATAAGATTGAAGAAGGTTATGAAGACTGGCCCAGATTCGTTTCTGACATCCTTGGTTGTGAGAATCGAGGTTATGGACCCGTTGAAACTGGTACGGATGTATCGGTAGCCGTTGAAGCGATAAACCATCCAATACTAAAAAATATAAAGCCAAAACAATGGCATAGCCAGGGAAATGTTTATCTCGTAGCTCCTTTACTTGATAAAGATGCTACTATCCTGCTTACTGGAAAAGCAAATAATATAAGTCAACCAATTGCATGGACACGGACCGTTGGGAAGAGCAGGGTTTTTTATACGTCTCTTGGTTTTCCTACTGATTTCAAAACACCACAGTTCACCTCCTTACTGGTCAACGCGATAAAATGGACTTTGCTTAAAGAAGAAGCACTACCAACAAAATGATAATATTTTCCTTGCATTTTAATTTGCGGCTACCCATTTTAAACAATTAAAACTTTTTAATGAAGTTCAATACGATTGATGTAGTAGTTATTATTCTTTTCTTTTTGATCATGCTTATTATAGGGGTTTGGTCTTATTTTAAAAGCAGGAATTCAGAAGACTATTTTGTAGCGGGCGGAAATTTACCCTGGTGGTTAGCAGGTATCTCCCATCATGTGTCAGGACATAGCGGAGCAGTATTCGTTGCCTATGCAGCTGTTGCCTATACCCATGGTTTTACCATGTATATGTGGTGGGCTTTTCCGGTGGGTGTGGTTATTATAGCAACCGCAAAAATATTTCCTGTTTACTGGGTTCGTTTAAGAAAAGAGCTGCACATACAATCTCCGCTTGAATACCTGAGTATCAGGTATAATGTTTTAACACAACAAATTGTTGCATGGGCGGGCGTGTTACTGAAAATATTTGATGTAGGAGCCAAATGGGCGGCTATAGGGATTTTATTGCAGGTAGTTGCTGGTATCCCAATGACAACAGGTATCCTTGTTTCTGGAGTTGTAACATTGATCTACGTTACTTTTGGTGGTTTATGGGGTGTAATCATCACCGACCTTATTCAGTTTATTGTTCAGGTTCTTGGTGGTGTGGTAATGTTTGTACTGGTTGTAAACCGGCTTGGTGGTTTGAATTCTATAAGCGGCATTTGGAAGAGCCTGCCACCCGGACACAGTCAGTTATTCAATGATCCATATACGGCAGGTTTTGTAGGAGTCATGTTCTTTTTGTATTTCTTAAGTTATAACGGGGGCAGCTGGAGCCTTGCCACCAGGTATATATCATCACCCAATGAAAAAGAAGCATCCAAGGCAGCCCGGCTTTCAGGAATATTATACCTGATCTGGCCTTTAATTTTGTTTTTTCCTATGTGGGCCGCTCCTGTTATTCTGCCAGGATTGGCGCACCCTGCTGAATCCTATGGCTTGCTGATGGTGAAAATATTACCTCAGGGAATGATAGGGCTTGTTATCGCTTCCTTATTTGCTGCAACGATGGGCATGACCGCTTCTGATGTTAATACCATCGCTGCAGTTATCACTAGGGACATACTTCCAGTAGTTAATAATAAGTTTAGTAATGACAGGCATTCTTTGCGCACAGCCCGTACCACTACTTTCATCTTTACTTTGGCAACTATTGGTATTGCTCTTAATTATGAACGGTTTGGGGGAGTGCTTGGACTGATTGTTAACTGGTTCGCGGCATTGTTAGGTCCTACTTCTATGCCGTTAATTTTTGGTCTGCTTCCTGTGTTTAAATCTTGTGGCCCTAAAGCTGCCATTGCTTCGATTATTGCAGGGCTGGTTACATTCATAATAACGAAAGACATCCATTTAAACAGCCTTGCACTGGAAGTAGGTTTGCCTACCATTGTTTCAGCAATCGTTTTTATTGGCGCAGGGCTCATAACCAAAACGGTTCCGGTTAAAGTAAAAGACCTGATTGCTGCTCTTAAAAAAATCACTTAGAAGCTACCTGTTTATGAATGATCAGCTTAATAATGAAGAAGAGGTTCTTACTTGTAAAGATTGTATTACAGGAACAACACAGGAACTAACCATCTGTAATGGCACTATAACGAATATTGCAGAATCAGCAGTCAGGGATGATACTTTGCCATTTATCGGACCTGGACTAATAGACCTGCAAATAAATGGTATCAACGGAATTGATTTCAATAATCCTTCATTGACGGAGCAGGATATTGTACAGGCAACCCACTATTTATTAAGTAAAGGCATCACCACTTTCCTGCCTACTGTAATTACTAACGCTGATGATATCATTCACAAAATCGTTCATACAATTTACAGGGCTTGTTTATCAGACGCGGTTGCAAATGATTGTATCTGGGGTATTCATTTGGAAGGTCCTTTTATTTCGCCTGCGGCCGGTGCTAAAGGTGCCCATGATGAAAAATATATCAAAGCTCCCGATTGGCAATTATTCAATAAATTTCAGGAAGCAGCAGGTGGAAAAATCAAGCTTATAACTATAGCTCCGGAATGGGAAGGCTCCTACCCTTTCATAGAAAAATGCAGGGATAATGGGGTAATTGTTTCCTTAGGGCATTCAATGGCCACATCAGAACAGATAAGCATAGCCGTTAGTGCCGGGGCTTCATTGTCTACTCATTTAGGGAATGGTGTTCCATTGTTGTTACCGCGCCATCCTAACATAATCTGGGATCAACTGGCAGCAGAAGAACTATATACTTGTATCATAACTGACGGAATACATATACCGGATTCATTTATAAAAGTGGTGATCAAAAACAAAGGCGCAGCTACCATCATTGTAAGTGATGCCACCTGTTTCACTGGAATGGCGCCGGGAGAATATCAGAATCATATCGGTGGTACGGTAATACTGGATAATGAAAAAAGAGTATCTCTTAAAAGCGCTCCGGGACTACTTGCAGGGGCCGCTACCTCGTTGTTAGAAAATGTTGAAAACCTTATCAATAAAAATATTTCAACAATCAGTGAAGCCTGGCAAATGGCATCTACCAATGTGGCAAATATGCTATCAAAAAATGATGCTTCTTTTATTAATAAAAATGATCAGGTAATATTTCAATTAGTTGAAAAAGAGATATTGATTAAAAAAGTAATTAAGAATGGAAGGATTGTATTTGAAGAATGAATGGCTGCAGAGGGTTCGACCTGTGAGGTCTCTAAAGACCTCACAGGTCTAAAATACAGGTGGTTTCCTCATTCAAGACCTGTGAGGTCTTTAGAGACCTCACAGGTCGAACCCTCTCTTTAGTTAATTTTTTCAAGGTTAGTTAATTCAAAGTATGCACAATAGTGGGCAGCTTTTTTAGGGCATCACACAAATATCAGGAGATCATTGCATAATATTTTTACTCCTGACAGCTGATAGCTATCAGCAAAAATCACAACATCAAACAAATCAAAACATTGAAAGAAAAGCAATTTGGTTTTGGCATAGTAGGCGCAGGCACCATTTCAGACATTCATGCAATGGCAATTCATTCCATAGAAAATGCCAGCCTGGTTGGTGTGTATAGCATTAATAAAAATAAATCGGATGGTTTTGCCCTGAAGCACCATTGCACATCTTATGATACGCTGGAGGAAATGATACACCTTCCTGAAATAGATATTGTTTGTATCTGTACTCCTTCAGGTATACACCTTGATCCGGCAATAAAAAGTATTGAAGCCGGCAAGCATTGCCTGATTGAAAAACCATTGGAGGTTACGCTGGAAAAATGCGACAGGATAATCGAAGCAGCTTACAAAGCCGGTGTAAAAATTAGCGTTATCTTCCCCTCTCGTTTTTATGAGGTAAGTCAGCAATTGAAAAGAGCCATAAATGAAAAAAGGTTTGGCAACCTGGTATTAGGCGATGCCTATGTAAAATGGAACAGAAGCGCTGAATATTATAAATCTTCCGCATGGAGAGGTACCTGGAATTTTGATGGCGGTGGCGCATTGATGAATCAGGGCATTCATTCTGTGGATTTATTACAATGGTATATGGGACCTGTTGAATCCGTTCAATCTGTAACTGCCAACATACGTCATAAAGGAATTGAAGTGGAGGATACTGTAGTATCAACTTTAAAATTTGCTAGCGGTGCCCTGGGAACACTGGTATGTTCAACTGCTGTATTTCCGGGCACATTAAAGCGCATTGAGATTATGGGAACAACAGGCACCGCTATCCTGGAAGAAAGTAAATTAATAAAGTGGCAGTTTGAACAGGAAGCCAGTGAAGATGAATTCATAATAAATTCAATGCTGGCAGGTGATAGTTCGCATGGAGGAGTTTCCAATCCTGCCGATATCAGTTTTGCAGGGCATCAGAGACAGATGGAAGATATGATAGATGCTATTGTAAGAAAAGACAAACCATTGATTGATGGAATAGAAGGCCGTAAATCGGTTGAAATTGTTCTTGCCATTTATAAAAGCGCCCGGTCAGGACAGATGGTTAGTTTACCAAAACCCGGCATCTGACCAGTTTAATACCATCCTAAATTTTACAAGAAAAAATGACACAGCTAAAAAATTTTACCTCAAATAAATTAAAGGTATCAACGTACGAAACCAGGATGCAAATGGGTGCTGAGGCAGCTAAAGATGTAGCCAGAAAAATAAAGGAATTGTTATCGCGGCAGGAATTTGTAAATATCATTTTTGCGGCAGCTCCTTCACAGAATGAATTTTTATTTTATTTGTCGCAAGAGAAGAATATAAACTGGTTACGGGTAAATGGCTTTCACATGGATGAGTATGTTGGGTTAGAGAAAAATGCCCCTCAACAATTCGCTTATTTTTTAAAAGAAAAGATATTTGGCCAGGTGTCTTTTAATGAAGTTCATTACATCAATGGAAATGCTGAAGACCTTGCCGCCGAATGTATCAGATATGCTGATCTGCTTCTACAATATCCTGCTGATATTGTATGCATGGGTATTGGTGAGAATACTCACATAGCTTTTAATGATCCCCACACGGCTGACTTTAATGATCCGCTCCTGGTAAAAATCGTTACCCTTGATGAAATGAGCAGGCAGCAACAGGTAAATGATGGTTGTTTCGCAACCCTGGATGATGTACCAGTTTCAGCCATCACCCTTACTGTTCCTGCCCTGCTTCAGGCTAATTTCATTTATTGCATAGTTCCCGGCAACAACAAGGCAATGGCGGTGTTTCATACAATCAACAGTGAAGTGGATGAAAAATATCCATCTACATCACTTAAAAAACACAACAATGCTATCCTTTATTTAGATAAAGAGAGTGCAGCTACATTGTTGTGAGCTATCAGCTATCAGGAGAAAAATTCTTTTGTTGGCCTCCTGACTGCTGATAGCAATAACTAACCATATTAAAATATTTATTGTGAAACTCAGGTACGCTGTTTATTTTATTCTTTCATTCGTTCTATTTATTAGCAGTTGTAAAACCGCTTCTGAAAAGAGGCATGCTATTACTTTTGATAAATACAAAATCGCTGATGGTTTTGAGATACAGCTCGCTGCTTCCGAACCTTTGATTGAAGCTCCGGTAACGATGGATTTTGATAACCAGGGAAGAATGTGGATAGTTGAAATGCGCGGCTTTACGCCCGATCTTAACGGAACAGGTGAAGATAAACCCAATGGAAGAATAAGCATTTTAGAAGATGCAGATAAAAACGGAGTAGCACAACATTCAAAAGTGTTTCTCGATAGTTTAATACTTCCCAGGGCTATAGCTCATGTTTATGGTGGTTTATTATACGCCGTACCACCACAACTTTTTTTTGTTGAGATAAACAATGACAAACCAGGTAAAAAAAAATTGGTTGATTCTGTTTACGCTGAAGGAGGGAACGCGGAATCGAAACCCAACGGCCTTATGATGGGAATAGACAACTGGATATATAGCGCCTATTCAAGATTCAGGTATCAATTAAAAGATGGAGTATGGATAAAAGAACCCACTTCGTTTCGTGGTCAGTGGGGTATCACCCAGGATAATTTCGGAAGGCTTTATTACAATTCCAATGAGATTCAGTTATCGGGAGATTATGTTTTGCCTAATACGCTTATCCATAACCCGTATTATAAACCCAAAGAGGCAATCAATATAATTCTTACAGATAACCAACGGGTGTACCCTTTACATCCTACAACTGTAAACAGGGGTTATGAAAAGGGTATACTAGATAAAGACAGCTTATTACTTAGATTTACCGCAGCTTGCGGACCACTGATCTACCGTGGAAACCAGTTTCCCGATGAGTACCATGAAAACGCTTTCGTATGCGAACCCCAGGCCAACCTGATCAAACGGGATATACTTACATTTGGAAGTGTTTCAACAACAGCCACGCAAGCCTGGAACGACCGGGAATTTATCGCAACATCGGATGAAGCGTTTCGTCCTGTAAATTTATTCAATGGTCCGGATGGCGCTATGTATGTAGTAGATATGCACCGGGGGATAGTAGAGCACAGGGCTTTTGCAACACCTTATTACCGTAATGGAATAGCCGCTAAAAAGCTTGATACCGTTTTAAATGAAGGACGTATATTAAGAGTGAAAAATAAAAACAACACTCTTGGTGCTTTTCCAAACCTTATAAATGCTTCAGCTACTGCGCTTGTAGCGCTACTGAAAAATCCTAACGGATGGGTTAGGGACCGGGCCCAGCAATTATTGATTTACAATAAGGAAAAATCAGCTAAAGCTGATTTAGAGACGTTGGCACAAGACGGAAAAAATCCAATTACTGCCATACACGCCTTACATACACTGGACGGATTGAATTCACTGTCATTTAATTTTCTTGAAAAAGTTGCAGCTTCAGGAGTTCCTATGCTATCAGCACATGCACTGCTTCTGTTAGAAAAATTTAATACCCGTGATAATGTCAAATCTATGGCAGCATTAGCAAATAATTTATTGAGCAGGAATGATGCTGTTATTAATCTTTATATGGCCATATCAGTTGGTCCATGGGCTGAAACCTCGCATGAAATGTTTTTGCCGTTACTCGAAAAATTATCCAGAACATATCCTGGTAAAGCTATTTACCAGGAAGCGGTTATTAGTAGTTTAAAGGGGTTGGAAGAAAACTTTCAGGCACTTGTTACTAAACCTCCTGCCTTCAATGACTCTGGTGAAATAATAACAACTCTTTTAAATCAAACTATTAAGAATAAACAGGAAGGAAAAATGAATTCCATTTTCAATCATGATCCGGCGCCACTGGATGCAAGAACAAACGGACTGGCACTTTTTAACACCAATTGTTCAGGTTGTCATGGCAGAGATGGTGACGGTATTGAACACGTGGCGCCCCCGTTGAAAGGCTCTGAATTTGTAGAAGGATCCACCGACAGGTTAACATTGATTATATTAAATGGCCTGGAAGGTCCGCTTCACATCAATGGCCAGCTTTATAAATTTAATGGCAGCATGCCTAATTTTGGAAACAATTTTACCGATAAAGAAATAGCAGACATTATCAGGTATTTGCACAACGCCTATGTTACCAAGCCAGCAAAATCGGCAAATGATGAAAAAATAAAAAAACTTAGAAGCGTAAAATCCGGAACACTACATGAAAAGGACTTGTTAGAAACGGCAGATACAAACAATTGATGCTGTTAGCTATCAGCCATTAGCATTCAGGAAATGAATACCGTAGATATTCCTCCTCACAGCTGACAATAGACGCTGATAGTAAATGCATCAATCTTAAGGATTTCGTATGTAGCAGCCATCCCTTGTGTCCCTTGTGGGATTTCCTTTGTGTTCCTTGTGGTTCAAATAGGGTCTATGATTCTAAGAGTCTTTTAACCACTAGGAACACAATGGAAATCCCACAAGGGACACTAAGACCTTTATCTAAATTGTAATTTTCAATTTAAAAAAACACTACTAACTTCTTAAGTCAACAACATTGAGTAAACATTATTTGATCATTTGATTTACAAAAGATACATTAGCAAATAATTATTCTTCTCAAATTCAAATTCATCCTTAAATAACTAATTATTTTATTAATAGAAACGGTTAATTATTTCCTGTTGAACAAATAACCGGAAACCATTTGTTTTAAGTGCCAAATAAACTAACTTTCATTATTAACCAAAACTTTAAAAACGATTGCTATGACAAAATCCTTAACGTCATTTTTTTTGTTGCTATTATTTTGCTTAAACAATGCCTTTGCACAAAATATAACGGTTACCGGTAAGGTAACAACACCTGACAAAGAACCGGTCTTCGGGGTAAGTATTAAAATAAGCGGTTCAAAGCAGGGCACTTTTTCAGATGCCGCCGGCGTTTTCACTATTGCAGCCCCGGCACAATCCACTTTGATCATTTCTCATGTTGGTTTCAATGAGCAGGTCATCCCGTTAAATGGACGCTCTTCCATTACCATTATACTGCAGAATAATGAGGATAGCCTGCAGGCAGTTGTAGTAACAGCATTAGGTATTAAGAAAGATGTAAGGAGATTGGGCTATGCTACTGCAACGGTGAATAATGATCAGATCTCTACCAACCGCACCCCTAATGTTATGAGCGGGCTGCAGGGAAAAATGTCAGGAGTTAATATAAGTACGATGGGTACAGGCCCTGCAGGATCAGTGAAGGTTCGTATCCGCGGTCAGTCTTCATTTAACACCGTAAACAGTCCGCTTATTGTTATTAATGGTGTGCCTATGGATAATACCACTTATGGTATTGGTGGAGGTATTGGTGCAAGGTCAGGACAGGTAAACAGTTCCGATGGAGGTGACGGCCTTTCAAGTATCAACCCTGATGATATAGAATCAATGACCGTATTGAAGGGGGCTACCGCTTCTGCTCTTTATGGTTCAAGAGCGAAGGATGGTGTTATCATGATCACCACAAAGAATAAAGCTTCTGGCAAAGGTATCGGGTTAGATTATAACGTTAACTACACTACTGATACACCACTTGACTTTACAGATTTTCAATACGAGTATGGACAGGGAGAGAGAGGTGTCCGGCCAACAACAGCATTCCCTCAATCAGGAGTATGGAGTTTTGGTGAAAAATTCCAGCCGGGCATGACGCAGGTTTTATTTGATGGAAAAACATTTCCGTATGAGCCGGTTTATAACAGGTATAAAAAGTTCTATCGTACAGGCACTAATCTCACCAATACGGTTACTTTAGCAACCTCCGGAGATAAAGGCGGATTAAGCCTTTCTCTTTCCAATACAGATAACAAAGGCATTTTACCCAATTCAGTATATAACCGTAAATCAGTTAACCTTGGATTTACCCAGAATGTAACCAGCTACCTGAACGTATCCGGTAATCTGAATTATTCAAACGAACAGAACACCAATCCGCCCCAGGTGAACACACAGGATTTGGCGGTTCCGACGGTGTTGTATACACTGGCTAATTCAATGCCTTTTTATGCATTGGAACAAAACCAGGTACTACCTAATGGTAATGAGTTTGTAATGGCCAGGTTCCTGGTAAGAAACAATCCTTATTATTCTCTTTCGCATCGCAGGGAAAATATCCAGCGGGACAGATTAATAGGTAATGTTGCTGTCAGGTACCAGGTAACCCCATGGCTGTATGCACAGGGAAGGATTGCACAGGATATCTATACGCGTTACCAGGATTATAATATTCCCAATGGTTATGCGCCCATACCTGCAGCGCCACCCGGTTTTGTAAATGGATCTTTTACACAGGATATCCGTCGCTTCAGAGAAAGAAACTACGATTTTTTGCTGGGCGGAAACCGCAAGATTCAAAACTTTGGTATCGATATCACGCTGGGCGGAAACCAGAGGTACCAAAGGTCGGAATATAACAGTGTATTGGTTACAGACTTTATTATACCCGGTCTATACACAGTTATGAACGGAAGGATCAAAGACCCTATTTATAGTAAAACAGAAAGAAAGGTAAATTCATTATACGGTGCGGCAGAATTCTCTTACCGGAATTTTTTATTTTTAAGTGTTACTGCGCGTAACGACTGGTTCTCTACGCTTGCACCTGCAAACCGCAGTATCCTCTACCCTTCAGTCAACGGCAGTTTTGTATTCTCCGATGCGTTTAGTACTAAAATGCCTTCCTGGCTTTCTTTTGGTAAACTAAGACTTGCTTATGCGGAAGTGGGCGATGATAATGTTGCTGCTTATTCGAATGTATTATATTATTCAGTAAACAATAATCTTTTCCCCAACCCTTCCGGCGCAGTAGTACCTATAGGAGGTATACGCGGGTCGCAGATTCCTAATCCAGACCTTAGGCCTTTAAGAGTTTCAGAAAAGGAAGCTGGTATTGAACTTAAATTATTTAATAACAGGGTGGGTCTAGATTTTACGTACTATCACAAAATTACCAGGGACCAGATTTTAGGCATACAGGTCTCCGAAGCATCCTCTTATACCAATAAATTAATCAATGTGGGCAGGAGCATGAACCAGGGCCTGGAAATGATGTTAAGCGTAACGCCTGTTCAGTCAAAATCTTTTCAGTGGGACGTAACATTTAATGGTTCCTACAACACTTCAAAGGTGTTACAATTGGGACCAAATGCCGCAGATACTTCTATCGCGGTATCAAACGGAGGTGGCCGGATCTTAAAACAGGTGGTTGGTAAACCAATTGGAGCTTTATACACTTATATGTACCTGAGGGATAAATCTGGTCAGCAGGTGTTTGATAAAGCAAGTGGCAAACCGCTCCGCAATGATATTCCCATGTATGTAGGAAATGTATTGCCGAAATATTTCGGCGGCATCACCAATTCATTTAATTACAAGGGAGTATTATTATCTGTATTGATTGATTATAAACTGGGTGCAAAAATGATTGCTGGTTCAAATCAGAATGCGTTGCGGCATGGTTTGCAAAAAAGAACACTGGTAGGCCGCGCAGAAGGATATGTAATTGGTAATGGCGTTAACCAGGACGGAGGAAAGAATACAACCAAAGCAGATCTTCAGCCATTTTATGAAACCCCTAATGTACTGGGTGTAAATGAAGACTGGGTGTTCAATTCCGGGTTCTGGAAATTGCGCCAGATTACATTGGGATATGATTTTACCAGGCATCTTAAGAACCTGAAGTTTATAAAGGGATTAAAATTGAGTGCGGTAGCTAATAACGTAGCTATAATAAAAAAATGGACAGAAAACATGGACCCTGAAAATACGGCAAATATTTCCGATAATGAATCCGGCCTGGACTTCTGGACTGCTGTTCCACCAACAAGAAGCATCGGCTTTAACCTCAGCATCAAATTCTAATAATTTTGAAATTATAAAAATATTTTATGCAACAATTTAAAAAATATTTTATTGCTCTGGTCGCAGCAATATCATTGCTGGCAGGCTGTGACAAAGGATTAACAGAATTAAATATCAATAAGGTTGATCCGACTACACTCGATCCGCAGTTACTATTGAATAATTCAGTAATTCTGACTACTTACCCTGATAACTTCGCTACGTTGGGAATGCTTACTTATAATTTTGCCATCGTACAGCAAATAATTACGCCCTTTGGCAGCTCATTGTCAGGAGGTAATTACAATATTTTTAACTCCGGTAATACTGGTCTTGTCTGGACAAATTTTTACCAGAATGTATTAAAACAAAACCTGGATGCTATAGAAAAAACAAAAAGTGTTGCAGCACTTTCTAACTTATACAACGAAGCAAGGATATGGAAGGCGCATGCGTTTATGATCTTAACAGACACTTATGGTGATGTGCCTTACTCTGAAGCCGGCCAGGGCTTTACTGCCACCATTACCAAACCAAAATACGACAGGCAGGAACTTATTTACAAAGACATCCTGAAAGAGCTGGATGAAGCTTCTGCAGCGCTTGATGCAACTAAAGCCTCTAATGCAGGTGATATTCTTTATGGTGGAAATATTGCCGGCTGGAAACGACTTGGGTATTCATTATTGCTGAGGGCTGCAATGCGTCTTTCAAAAGTAGCACCCGACGTTGCAAAAACTTATGTTGCCAAAGCAGTCGCCGGAGGATTAATGCAATCTAACAAAGACAATTCCGTAATAAGGCATACTTCTTTGTATAATAATTGGATCGCGGTTCATTTAACAGCCCGTGAAAAAGCAAACTTTTATTTAGCAAAGCCATTTGTTGATTTTCTTAAATCTAAAAATGATCCGCGCCTGCAATCTATTGCAGTAAGGCATGTTGGCGCTCTGTCAGGCGCAGACCAGGCAGCTCCAAGAACTACTTCAGACCCTTCAAAACAAATTGGTATGCCCATGGGCTATGATGATGTTTCGATAAAAAATACATTTGCTACTAATGGTGTAGCCAGCTTGTATGATTACTCACAGGTAAACCTGAAAACAATTCTTAAAATTGATGCGCCCGAGTATCATGTAACCTATGCAGAAACACAATTGCTGCTGGCAGAAGCAGTTGTCAGGGGATGGGCTAACGGTGATGCAGCATTGCTTTTTAAATCAGGCATAGAAGCGCATATGCGCCAGATGGCAGAGTATGATCCCAGTGCAGCTATTTCAGAAGCTAATATTACCACTTATACAACCGCCAATCCACTGGTTGCCGGTACGGAGCTCGAGCAGATTAATACACAATACTGGGTAGCATCATTTATGAATGGAAGCGAAACCTGGGCTAATTTCAGGAGAAGCGGTTATCCTGCTTTAGCTAAAACTCCATATCCCGGTTCTGAGATCACAGGCAACTTTATCAGGCGCATGCCTTATCCTGACGGTGAAACCATTACCAACCTGGCCAATCTAAATGCAGCCATTGCTGTGCAAGGAAAGAATGATATTAACACGCCGGTGTGGTGGGATAAGTAATACTTTATAATATTGTATTGATAATTAACCTTCGCTATCGATTTACCATACATATTATAGATAAAAAGACCTATGAGCGGTGCTACTAATAAAATTAACATCCAAAGCAGGCGATTTGATAAAGTAAGATCCGGTCTTCTGATAATGGAGATAATTGTCGTAATTATAAGTACTAATAAACAATTAAAATTGCAAGTAGCATAAATTCAGAACCTCCAGGAAGGCTAATGATTGCCATAGTTAAGTTTTTAAACAGCGTTAGATAATCCACTTAAGATAAGAAATTTTTTAAATTTCAAATGATGTAGCAAGAAAAAATTATCATGATTACTAATGTCAGGGTAATCATGATAGTACGTATTTGCTATTATACTGCAAAGAGATAATATAGTTACATTGTAATTTATTATTGTGGAATAATTAAGTACAGTTTGCCCCTTTTTCTAAGATGTATAGGCTGTCATGCGGCCTTTTAACCTTAGTAGAATAATGGCTCAAAGAATACATACAACCTTATTACTTTATTGGACCGATTATAATATCAAACTTTTATAATAATGTAATAAGGTTCGTCATTAATGTAATTTCTTCTCTACTAAGGTAAGCTGTTCAAAAGCTCATAAAAATCTTCTTAAAGTTTTGTGTAAGCTTTTTTTGGCAATGTCATTTAGTTTAAGAGTTCGTGAGAAGAGATTTAAGTTTTCCTTCTTTTAAAAAGATTTATTTCAACGAATTTATAAAGATGATGTAAGCTTTCGATCCGGATATTTGGATGAGTCACCAGGGTGGTGGTACATCCCCTCCGTTGGAGGGGACATTATGTCCGCAGGACATAATGGGGGTGGGTACACCGGCCGTGTTGCTATTTTGGTCTTTATAGTTGTTCAATAATGCTGACCTCTCGAAATTTTTGTCCCTAAGTAATTGCAGTCAGGTACCCACCCCCGTTTGGCCTTCGGCTCAAACGTACCTCCGAGGAGGGGATGCGGTACCAGCCTAACTTTGACACATTCACAAAAGCTGTACGAAAACTACTATGAACTTTTAAACAGCTTACAATTAAGGTTTAAACCAATCACTTTTTTATCCCTTGCGCAGTATAGCTAATTGTAATCAGGAGATCCAGGCGTGATATGTTTTATCCAGATAGCTGACGGTTAATACATATCTCTCAAATGTATGTACATAAGGTTATTTTAAACAGCTACTCTTTCGAACTGCTATTTAGGTAAACAGTTTTAAGGAATTCTGTTTATTACTATTTACTGTCTTTATCATTAAATATCAATCATTCCAATTCTTCTTGCTGGTCTGAGTTTTGATTAAACATTATAAAATACTTTTATGAACGAAGAGAAAGACCAACAAAAGCAAAATGATCAGGCTTCCAAGGAACAACCAAATTCTGAAACATTACATATCAAGAACCCGTTTAAACCTGGTGAGGAAATAGAAATAACCCAGGAGGAATTAGAAAAAGAGCAGGAATATAAAGAAGCATTAACGGAAAGGGATTAATTTAATACCTGGTTATCCTAATTGTTATTAACACATAAAAATTTTCAAATGCCAGGACTGTGTTAAGAAAATTATTCAGTTCTTAAACTTTTCACAGGGTTGGTTAAGGCTACCTTTATAGATTGGTAGCTTACAGTTAATAATGTGTGAATTCTTTAATTCCTCTCTAACTGCTGCAAGATGTTTATGTATAGTTTCTGTAAACACCGGGATCATTATCAACCCATTGCGGCTGTAACCAACCGGACGTTTTTTTGCAAATTTAATTTGCCGAAAAACGACTATTTTTCCTATAATTAAAATAACGGAAGTGGTAAATTGAAACACATATTAAACCGGTAATAATAGTGAAACAAACACCTAAAAGCTAGAACAATGGATTGCTTTATAATAGGTGCATTTTTTTGTCGGCCACTTCATTAAAAAAAGGAAGGATACATTCCACTAACAGTATAGAACAAACGAATGAAAAGAACACTACCAGTAATGATTCAAATAAGAACTATTAAAATCAGGACTCAAATAAAAGAGCTGTTCCAATTTTTATAGCATCTTTCACTTATATTTAATTACTACTTTAAAACCTTTAGCAGTTAAATTATTATAATATGAAAAGAATAGCTGAATACATACTTATCTCATTAGTTATAAGCTCTTGTGGTGGCAAAAATTCTTCCTCCAACATACAAGCTCCGGGAGATGAAAAATCTACCAGGGATAAAGCTTTGAATACCGGCGCAAATTTGTTGCAGGATAAAACTCCGTTAAAAAATTTCACTGCTTATCTGGATGGTTTTCATTTTTATAATGGAAATATCAAAGCTCAGATGGAAGCTCACCATTATGTAAGCCAGTTAAATGAAGACATGTACCAGGCTATAATATTTGATGGCAACGGGAATGATGCAAAAATTATGGGGATAGAATATATAGTCACCGAAAAGCTTTTTAAAACCTTGCCTTTATCAGAAAAAAAATTATGGCACTCGCACCATTATGAAGTTAAGTCCGGAGGATTAATAGCACCTGGCATTCCCGAAATTGCAGAACATGAATTAATGAAGAAATTGGTTGCTACCTACGGCAAAACAATTCACACCTGGCATACAGACCAGGAAAGAACTTTGCCAATCGGTTCTCCCATGATAATGATGGGCTTTACAAAAGATGGACAATTAAATCCGGCGTTACTTGCTGATAGAGATAAGCGATTTAATATTTCAACAGAAAAAATCAAGCTAAAAAGAAATGATATAGCTATGCCGTTAGTTGATCCCGATGCTAATGCCTGGGAAAAAGGAGAAATCAGGCAATTGAATATTTCTAATAAAGCTGACAGTGCTATGCATAAGCACTAACTACAACCTCAATAGGATCTTCAATTTCCTTTCAGATTTTGTGAAGCAATTTGAAGCAATTTTGATCTTAAACTTTAACACAAAGCTTTGAGAGCGAATGCTTCATGTAAACCACAGCTTACAGAATCGGGAATTTATCCTGTCAGTCTGCCCTTACTTTTCTATAACTGTTCTATTTATTCGATTTACTTATTGCCTTGTAATCTGCGAAATTAATTGCAAGGCTATTTTATTGGTGGTTACTGGTGTCGTGTCAAGCATAAAGTGTTTATTTATTGCACCAGACATCAGCGATCAGCCGTTATGAAATCAGTATCATTCTATATTCTTCCTGATAGCTGATAGCCGACGGCTGATAGCTAATTCATTTTATATTAACAATTTTCATAAATTTACCAGCCATTAATTTCAATGGTAATTTTATAAATAACTAATTGATGAAAGTAAGATTCCTGCTGTATGTTTTTTTTATTAGTTTATCATCACAAGTAAGTGCACAGGTAAAGGGTGTAAGGAATACTTCTCATTTTGAAGGTTACGTTAATAGCCGGGCTCCTCTTCACCAAAATCCTTACCTGGAATTACCATTAGGAGCTATTAAGCCGCTTGGCTGGTTAAAGGAAATGTTGATCCGTCAAAAGAATGGCGCTACCGGAAACCTCGATAAATTATATCCATTAGTCATGAATAATCGTAATGGCTGGTTGGGTGGCGATGGAGATCAATGGGAACGCGGACCTTACTGGATTGATGGATTGGTGCCGCTGGCATATATCCTGGACGATAAAGAGTTGATTGCAAAATCAAAGTCGTGGATTGAATGGGCACTGAACAGTCAGCTACCCGATGGATATTTTGGTCCGTCAAAAGATTACAGCGCAGAGCCATGCCTTCAAAGGGATAACAGCCGCGACTGGTGGCCAAAAATGGTAATGCTGAAAATTTTAAAACAGTATTATTCCGCAACCGGTGATAAAAGGGTTATTAACTTAATGACCAACTATTTCAGGTACCAGTTAAAAGAGCTTCCTAAAAATCCTTTAGATCATTGGACATTTTGGGCACGCTATCGTGCTGGTGATAACCTGATGGTTGTTTACTGGCTTTATAATATTACAGGCGATCATTTCTTACTTGACCTGGGAGATTTAATTCATAAACAATCCTTTGATTTTACAGATGCATTTTTAAATACCGATATGCTTTCGAAAAAAGGCAGTATTCATTGTGTAAACCTTGCCCAAGGAATGAAGGAACCTATCGTTTATTATCAGCACCATTCTGAAAATAAATATATTGCCGCTACGAATAAAGGCTTTGAAGATATTAAAAAGTATGATGGACTGGCAAACGGATTGTATGGCGGAGATGAAGCTTTACATGGCAATAATCCAACACAAGGCTCAGAACTATGTACAGCCGTAGAAATGATGTTTACCCTGGAAACTTTGATTGGTATTACCGGTAATACGGCATATGCAGATCATTTGGAAAAAATTGCTTTTAATGCCCTGCCTGCACAAGTAACGGATGATTTTTTAAACAGGCAATATTTTCAACAGGCCAACCAGGTAATGATAACGCGCCATATACGCAACTTCGATATAAATCATGGTGGTACAGATGTTTGCTACGGTTTATTAACCGGGTATCCATGCTGTACATCAAACATGCACCAGGGCTGGCCTAAATTAACTCAGAACTTATGGTATGCTACTCCGGACAAAGGTTTAGCTGCACTGGTATTTTCTCCAAGCGAAGTAAAAGCTTATGTTGCAAATGGCACTGAAGTATCTTTTAAAGAAGAAACGAATTATCCTTTTGAAGAAACAATAAAATTTATACTTTCCACAAATGATAAAGGCAAACCTGTTTCTTTTCCTTTTCATATTCGCATACCGGGATGGTGTAAAAACGCGGTAATAAAAATTAATGGTGCACCTTACCAGGAATCTGCAGGCAATAACATCGTAAAAATTTTAAGGGAATGGAAATCAGGTGACGTAGTAGAGCTGCAACTACCTATGCATATTTTTAAGAATACCTGGTACGAAAATTCTATATCCGTAGAAAGAGGCCCAATAACTTATGCGCTTAAAATAGGAGAAGACTGGATGAAAGTAAATAATGTGAAAGACCCAGTTGCTTTTGGTAATACTTATTTTGAAGTTCATCCAACAACACCATGGAACTACGGCCTGTTAGCAGTACCTGCCAATAAATTTGAAGAAACTTTTACGGTAACAAAAAAAGAGCAAATATCAAGTTATCCCTGGAATCCGGAAAGTGCCCCGATTGAAATAAAAACCCAAGCAGCACTGATTCCTTCCTGGAAAATTTATAACGATATGACAGGACCGATTCCTTATAGCATCACTTATGGAATGGAAAAAGAAAAAGTTGGGGCAGATATAATTTTAATACCTTATGGTTGTACCAATTTGCGTATTTCACAGTTTCCGGTTTTAGGAAGGTAGTAACCGCGACTTATTAAAATATGGAGACAGGGTGGCAGGGAGAAACACTGAGTAATTGTTATAACACTATCGTGTTCCATTGTGTTTACCATCCTTGGTTCAGTTGTTAACAACCTTTTTATATCTTGTTACTACTAAGGGTCTTTATTAAATATTGTTTGTTGATACTGAATACATTCTTTCTATCAGAACATTTCTATCCTATTTGCCTGGCTTTGATGTTTTTGTATTTGCTGAAGCTTTTTGATAAAGTAATAATGAATTATGCGAAGGAATTTTTAGATCATGGTTAGGGCGCACCTTTTTTACATTTGCATCAACATTAGGGGACGTTATATTTTTATAGCCAGCAATATTATTGTGCTCGAGCCTTACAGATTGATCAGTTACTTCAGTTATCGTGGAGCCTTCATCCCACCCAAAATTACTTTTCCAGGAAGATATTGAATAACTGGCTGTTGTATTACCTATAACGTTGAACAGGTTTCCAGTGGTGCTCCTCAAATATTTATTATTGTAGAATTTCCCCATTGACCTGTAATCATTCAGATCGCTGCGGAGCTGTATTGCATTTACACCGGGACGGGTATAAATTTCATTACCGGTAATTACAATATTTCTTATAGCAATACCAAGACCATCATCTTCCAGGCCAATGGCAACTTCTCCTTTTCCTGCTTTAATCTTGTTATTTATAACATCTATACCTACTGCGTTATGCAGGAATATAGCCGCGCGCGTTGCATCGGCAATGGTGTTGTTATTAATACTTACCTGTCCGGTATTATCATCCAGGTATATGCCGGGCATACCACGGTCACCAGTAACCTGATACATATCATGATTACCATGCCCGTTCTGAACAATATTATCAGTTACCAATCTTTTATTTTTAAGGCCGTAATCTCCGTTAGTGTAAATTCCGCCTGCATCGGCAAGAGTGAATCCATATCCGTCAACAAAGTTGTATTGGATCAACGCATTGGTTCCTGTCCACCTGATGCCACAGTAACCAACATTCGTAACTGAATTATTTTTTATAACGGTACTGTCGCCCAGTAAACCTAATTTATTGTACACCTCCACCATAATGCCATTAGCCTGTTGGTTATTTGGCAGTACCATCCCTTTCATGAGTCCACACGAATCAATGTTATTGTTTATTATAGAAATATGTGTTGAATATCTTGCGGCTATAGCTGTGTTACCGATCCTGTTGAAGATGCAATTTTTAATAGTAGCACTTGAATCGGTATCAAGGCTTATAGCATCTACACCGATATCCTCAAACTCACAGTTATCAATAATGTATTTGACTGGCATTCTTCCGGTAATTACCATTGAATCCATTCCTTTAATTTTGATCCCAATGAATGAGATGTGATTTCTGTAGTTAACATTATAAAAATTATCAACAGTAGCAGCCTGCACCTGAAGTGAAGAAGGATCGGTTACGGAATAGATGATAAGCTTGTGCGTAGAAGGGTTATAGTACCATTCATTTTGTATATCCAGTGTAGCGGGATGTTTCTGAATAAAGAATTTATGTCCGCTTCCATCTATGCTTTTCGGGTTGGAAGGAGAAGCATAGGTGATTGTATTATTACGGTGTTCTGTAATCAGATCCCTGTCGAGATTATACTCATTAACACGAATAACCGCCTCTGCTCCTGTCCAGTTCTGTTTTACCGCATCAATAGCGGCAGAAGTAATGGTTCCTGTACCCCCGGATAATTTAGTATAATTGTCTATGGTAAAGTAAGTGCCGGCGTTAGGTGTTCTGCCAGCCGGTACTGTAAGGCCCCTTATAATAACCAGGTCAAGGTTATTACCGCTATTGCAGGATGCTTCCCAAACATGACTACCGGGAGTTGTTTCTTTCCAGGATGTAATGGCCGTAAGTCCGGTAATAACCGGCCTGGCACCCTTGCCATAAGCAGCAAAGGTTACACCTGAGCTAGGAGTGGTGGCAATGTTTCCGTACCAGGTACTGCCCCTGTTAAAGAATAGCGTGTCTCCTGTGTTAGCTTTCTGAAGCGTGCTGTTTACCTTAGACCATGTTGCCCAGGGAGCAACGATTGTTCCTGCATTATTATCATTGCTGTTGGTATTAGAGAAATAGTAATTGGTGGCGTGGGTTTGTAAAGAAATCAACAATAGTATGATAAATAGTTTTTGCATTTTCATTCAGGTAGTTCGTAGCAAAGTTACATCATCGTTTTAATTGCTGATTCTATAATGATTGCTGATTACATTTTGGATTATGATTTTCATGCACATGGAATTTTGTCAGATTACATCGGACTTCCTGGATTTCACCTTTTGGAAAGAACAAGGTTTTACATCGGCACAGAAATATGTAGCTTTTAGTTGCTAACTTCAGCTTTAACTTATTAATTTCTTCACTTATTAGAATTCCGATAATTATTTTGCTTCCCAACCCCAACTTTATAAAATAAGATACCTACTATGAATACAGATACAGAAAACTTGCTTACATCAGGAGACGACCAACTAATCAAGCTCCAGCAAATCGTTAAGCAAACTATTGAAGAAGAAAAACTCATTGTTGAAATCTAATACACCAACCCACAGAAATATTAACAAAAGGTCAAAGCATCTCAGATAAAGTTGCCAGTTTCGGTGGCAGTTGGAAGTTTATCATAATCTTCTCAGCCATACTTTTCGTTTGGATTTTATACAATACATTGTTACCCAGACAAGACGAATTCTACCCTTATCCTTTCATTCATATGAATTTGGTTTTATCTGCTGTAGCAGCCTTACAGGCACCGATAATAATGATGAGCCAAAACTGTAAGGAAGAAAAAGACAGGAAAAGGAGTGAAAATGATTACCTTATAAATCTAAAAGCTGAATTAGAAATAAAAAGTCTACACCAGAAAATTGATTTATTGCTGGAAGAGCAAATTAAAATTTTGTTTGATAGCCAGGCAACGCAACTGGAACTATTAAAAAGCATAGAAAAAGAATTAAAAAAATAAATTTATATTATAACTTATGAAAAGATTCACTCTTGTACTCGTACCGGTACTTCTAACAATCATATCATTCGGACAAGATAAAAAAGACTTAACTGTATCTTTTAGCACAGGTAAACTGACCAGTCCTTACTACCAAAATGACAAAGCAAGAGGATATTATAATGTTGACTTTGACTATTATTTATCCAAACGACATATTCTTTCTGCAAACTTTAATGCAGGAAAACATGATTATTATGATAACATATTGTCTAACACTGCTTTTATTTTATATGAGAATGGCACCAATGCAAAAGCAGCTTACAAAACTTTTTCCATTCTTTACAAGTATAAGTTTCTTAACAAAAAAGCATTTTCTGCTGACTTTGGAACTGGGGCCGGAATTATGACGCATGAAAGACAATATCCTTATAAAGAAGGAGGTTCGTATTATTTCAGGGAATCTATATGGACAGACCTTGTATTTCCAGTAAGACTTGAATTAGATTACAAGTTTTCACAACATATCCAATTAGGACTTATTGGTGGCTTTTATATTCATCCCGATTATCCTATACTTGGTTATTATGCAGGGCCAAGATTAAGCTATGTGCTGAAATAACGTGTTTGCTTAAATAGCGTTTAACCATCTTGGTAAGTTTTTTACACAGAGAATACAAAGAGGTTTTCTCTGTGCCTTCTGTGTTTCCTTCTACGGCTGTTCTCTGTGTTAAATAACATACTACGTTTACCTTTCCAATTTAAAACCTGCTTCAACCGCCGGCCTTTTATTAGTATTCGCCACTTTCCAGCCCGTACGGTACATCCACTCAGTAACTCTTTTTAATTTCTTTACATCTATACTTTTTCCCTCATCCATAGGCGTATGATAGTCAGGATGCAATAAAGTTGTATAAAACAATGCAGGTATACCTGCCCGAGCGTAAGGTAAGTGATCACTTCTGAAATACCAGCCCTCTACATGCTGCGTTTTGTCCCACAAAGTATCCAGTTTAAAAGCAGGACCTTCCTTATTGGCATCCATTGCCATGGCTACAAGTTCAGGTGAGTTTCTATGTGGCGGTTGTGCACCCAGCAGCGCGGCACTATCAGGTGTATTCCTGCCTATCATGTCGCCGTTTAATACTGCAACAATGGATGCTTTGTCTACAGTTGGGTTTGCAGAGAACCATCTGGAGCCCAGCAATCCCCGTTCTTCCGCACCATGCCATACAAACAATGCAGAACGTCGGCCAGGCTGCTTATTAAATGCACGGGCAATAGCAAGCAGCGCCACGCTCACCGTGGCATTATCATCAGCACCATTATAAATAGAATCGTTTCCATAAGGTTGCCTTACGCCATCATGATCCTGGTGACCGCTGAATAAAACATATTCATTTTTTAATGCCGGATCAGTACCATCAATTTTACCCACTATATTAACCGACGGATATTCGTAATGCTCAATATTGATGCTGGTATTGAGTGTGAGACCGGGACGTTTTATAAAATCAATTGCATTACCGTGTAACCAAAAAACCGGAGGTCTCGCCGTTACATTTTGGCCAGTACCACCAGCTATATCGTAAGTACCGCGACTGAGCTGAGGTGTAACCTGGCTCCAGCTTTTCTCGCCTAATTCATCAGCAATTAAAATTATAGCAACCGCACCTTTAGCTAAAATATCTCCCGAATACTTTCGTATTACATAACCCGGATAGCGGCGTGCAGCAAGGGATACATCAAGGTTGATACCTTCCGCTGAAACCTGTAATGCTACTACCTTTCCTTTTATATCAGCTTTATCCAGATCTTCTTTACCTGCTTTACCAACAAATATTATAGGTGCATTGATAGTGGCCGGTGAGGTCTGGCTGATTAAAACATCCTCCCAAAGCCGGAATAAACTGTCTCCGACTTGTACCCTGCTGGCAAGTGATATCCTGTTTCTCCACATAGAAAAAAACTGGAAATAAGTTCCATCATCACCTGCCGGTTTTAATCCGGCGGCACTTGCCTGGTTGGCAAGCCATACGGAAACCTTTAATTCATCCAGTGTTCCGGCTTCCCTTCCTTTAAAATGATCACCTGCCATGGCAAATAGATCTTTTTTTAAATCATCTTCACGTATGCCTGATACAAGAGGGGCAGTTATCTTATCTGAACTCTTAATAAACTTTTGCTGGGAGAAGCTACTATAAGAATTTGCAAGTAAGGCAATAGATACCAATAAAGACAAGGCTGATTTTAAATTTGCATTCATACGTAAATAAGTTATTATTTTAAAACAGGCAGGCAGGTACTAAAGGATTCCAATTTAGTTATTTTTTTGACTTAACCTAAAGTTCTTTTGCAGGATTACCTTCAAAGCTGTTACATTAAGATCTATAGTTACAATAAGGGCACTAACTTAAATAAATAATCATAAAATAAAGTGGTTTATTCATTGATGAAGGTAATATACGTTCCCCTCCTTTTTAGGCTATGCTTTACCCAAATTTTAAAGAAGTGTAACTAACTCTTCAAAATTGTTCTAAAAGTCAGATTGTTGGCAAATCCCCTCCTTGGAGGGGACGTTTGAGCCGAAGGCCAAACGGGGGTGGGTACACCGTGGCTACTCAGCAAATACCACCTGAAAAGCTCACAAACAAGCACAAAATCACAGCACCTTTAGCACCCTGCACAGCATACCCACCCCCATTACGTCCTACGGACGTAACTTCCCCTCCAAAGGAGGGGATAGACTACCACACCGACTTTAATATCGCTTTTTATATTAAAGATCTATTACTCTTCATAAACTTGGGTAAGGGGGAGCTTTTCAAGGAGGGAAACGACACTCACCTTCAAAAACGCTGACTACGAACCTGTTCGGGTATTAAATAGAAACATTCGTTGCTATACCAGTTAACAAACGGTCAGTATTCATAAAGAACTAAAATCTTCTCTTCTCCAACATATTCACATTGGCAAAGGAATTTATCATAGTAATTACCTGGGAGTTTCCGGTACTGGTAAGCTCATCAAATTTGCCTTTGTTGTTAACATTAAAATACCCGTTAATCTTTGACCAGTTGTCGTTTGAAATTCTTTTGAACCCCATCGCCCAATCGCCATAACTTCTTTCAGTAATACTTTTATCAATCATTTTAATCACTCCTTTATGGCGGATGTCCCTGCTTATTGTATTATAAAGAGTATCCAGTACTTCTTTTTCTCCTTCTAATATCTGTAGAATAGACCCATCACAATAAAGCAGCAACCCGGTAATACCAAGACGGCTATTATTTGGCCGGCTCTTAGTTAAAATATCCATAAGTTCTTCATCAGAAAATAAATAAGAAGCTGAACTTAAATATACCATGAGATGCATATAATAATGTCATTTGTTTACTAATGCTTAACTGTATTTTCCTATTAATATTTTGCGTGAACAATAAAAATCCGGAGTATAAGAAATTTCACTTAAGGTTATGTTAAGCATGAAATGTCTGTAAATATTGCTATCAGCCGTCAGCTATCAGCTGTCAGGACGCTAATGTATAATGTGTTTCCTCCTGATTGCTGATGGCTGACTGCTGATAGCAAAAACGACAATTTAAGGTTGACAATACACAGTGTTATGTTAACCGTAAAAAATTCTTATAGACTGCTGATAGCAATGACGCCGTTATAATTTATCTATCTTTAGTGTAACTAACGCTATTGCGGCACAATACAATTCCATATCAATAAAGCATTGCCTCCGCCATTGAAGCAGCATTGCCTGGTAATGCATGAAGCAGGAATTCAAGTCCATCAACCACTTCGCCGTCCTTACTCATCCGGATGGTAAAGGGTATTGACTCAGGCGAAGATGCGAAATGCAGTTTGTTCAATTGTGCTGAATCTATCCTGGCTGTATAAGATCCAGGCGGCAGTCCGAGATAACTAAAAAAACCATCTTCTTCAGTAAGCGTATGTGCTACCTGTTTAGAGTCGCTGTTAAAAAAAGAAACTATCATCCGTCCCAGGCCCTTGTGCCCTTCATCCGACCTGACATATACAGTGCCTGATACTTCACCTTCCACACACACAGGCACTTCTACCAGCCTTAACTGGTTAGGACCCACACCAATATTTAATACCTTCTTTTTTAATCGCCAGGTAATATTTTCAAAGCCGTCTGTGTTAAGTTTAATGATATAACTTGTATAGGCTTCAAGATCGGTAATTTGAATGGTAGTATCACTTTTGTTATATTTGATACATCCCAAGCTGGTTTGAACTTTCAGTCCGGATACTTTAGGCTCGTTCTTATCACGTTTTCCATTGCAATTAAGATCGAGGTAAGTTACTATTGCGATGCCGGCTTTGCCAACACTGGTTCGGTTACTGAAACTTAAATAATTGGTTGCATCATCATAAATCAAACTACCCCTGGCAGTTTGTGTTGTGGTAGTATTGTGATCTCCATGCCTGGCAGATAAACTAAATTGTCCAAAAGAAAAATCATAACGAAACCCTATGCCGATACTTTGAAAATGGGTCTTGTAATTGTTTTCATAATAAATATTCGCATACCCATGAGAAGAAAGCGGCTTGCCTAATTCGCCTTTTAAAGAAATGACCTTACGCTCATTATATCCATATTGTAATTGCGGTGTGAAAAGTAATTTGGCCGGCAGCCTCAGTGTTGAAGAAACATTGCTATATAAATAAGGATTTTCTTCGCTGATAAATAACGCATAGGTTGTTACGTTAGCATTAATTCCAAAAACAACCCCTGATAACAATGCTTCCGTAGTGGTATATTTTGATGCAGGCAGCACGATCTGGTAAACGGTTAACCTTGAAAACAAGGATACCTTACGGCTGCGAAACGGATATGAAACTACAGCCTTTCTTTCTTCCAGGTAAGTGTTGTTTATTGCTTTTTGTCCTTTTTTATAGCGGCTGTAACTCATCTCCAGCAGCAGGTTTGAAGGCAGCCGGTAACTAAGGATGTCTTTCATTCTTACATCGTAAATATATTCACTGGACACAAGCAGGTTAGACGTCAGCCTTACGGAAGCATTTACAAAAGGCATCACCTTACCGGTACTAACAGACGAAAGATATTCCACGCCACCGCCAACTGTTACATGCTTTCCCATACCATAATTAAAATTAGCGCGTGAAAACCTGCTGCTCAAACTATCTTCTACTAAACCGGCACTTACAGTATATTCAAACTGGTTTTGGGGAAGAAAATTAAAAGGTATGTTGATGTTTTGTTCCGAGGTGCGTTCTTCACCCCATGGGCCGTAAAACCGGAGCTTCACTATAGAGTTGCCGTAAACTAACGGTACATCAAAAGTAAAAAAACCCGATGCATCGGCTCTGGCATAGTTAACCAATACATTGTTTACATACAGTTCCACCATCCAGTTAGGCTGGGTATGATCGCTAAGCGTATAAGAGCCGAATGAGCGCCTGTATGTTGTTGGTGTATTAGTAAATTGAAAACCAACAACAGGAGAATAAATAGAAGCGTTTGACTGGGTATAAATCTTTCCTGCCATTACTTGTCTTACATCATGCCGGTCATTATTAACCAGGCGCCAAAGATAGTACTGCTGCTTTTCCGAAAACTTTGTGTAAGTGTCATAGTTTAATAATACATTGGTTTCTCCGCCCCCGATAATATTGCCTAGTGCCAGATTCAGGCGTGTATCATACATGCCATTTGTATTCTGCGTAGTTATAACAGAATAATCAGCCATACCAAAATGAAAGAGCGGCTTACTGCGGAGTAGGCTCGTATCTGTTTTTGATTCACCTTTCAACTGGTTGATATTGTTACGCATGGCCTCTTGCCGCATTTCCCTGATAACGGGGAGTTCCAGTTTTGTATTCAGAATTACGGAAAGGCTGCGAAAATTAAAAGTACATTCTAATCCAAACACCTGTCCGAAATATCCTGACCGCAGGTAAAGATTGGTTTCTGTTTGAATGATATCATTGTCTTTGAGTTCATAAACATTGGTTCCATAAATTATTTTTTTATTTTTTTTGTCTATAAGAAAAATAGCTTGCGGGTTAATAAAAAAACCCTGTACAGAGTCCAATCCAGGCGAGAGCTTATTTTTGATTTTTAGAAAATCAAAAAGATTGGCAACAGGCAGATAAATGGTTTCCTTGGAAATAACTGCCGGCATCTCCGCGCTTCCAACACCCGGTACAGAAATAAATATAGGTACTTCATCATAATCATGCTCTTCATCAGCAAAGCAAGTGTTGGCTACACATAATAGTAACAATAACTTACATGCTGCCACCCACAAAAAGGCAAAAGAATTCCCTTGCTTTTTATTTGCAGGAATTACGGATATTTTGCCTGTCATGTAGTAATTATTGCTGGATAAAAGTTATGGAGAATGTACCGCTATAAATGCCGGCAGGATTAGCTAATGCATTACCAGCAGTAAGCGTTCCGCCGATTCTCACCTGCGTTCTGCCTGGAGGTACTACCGTTGTGATAAATTGTGCACCCGTACTGGCACTACCGATATGCAGCTTTAAGGTTCCTCCATTACTTCCGGTTAATGTTGCGTCAGGGCCGTTGAGTATGGAAATGAGTGTTCCGGGATTTGCATCTACTTCAAATATTGCAGGCGAAAAAGGAATACCCAGGTTTGCCTGTATGAGATCTCCTGTAACAGAGCGGGATCCATCAGGATACACGATCACTGTACCACCGGTAGTACCCTGGAAAAAACCACCAAAAATAAGCCCTTGTGCAGGGTTTACATAAATGGAAACCGGACGTGGAGGAGGTTCCTGTGCTTTCATGGAGCAACTGAATAAAAGCACCATCATAAGTACAGCAGCGAGTCTTAAAGTTTTTTTATAATTATATAGTATGTAATGAATGATCATCATTATCTTCCTATAATAATTTTTTTAGAGAGTATTTTATCCTTTGTTGTAAGGCTTACAATATATAGCCCGTTGATAAGGTTGGTGTTAACCTCATGAATGCCATCGCCACTCAGCGGCTGTCTGTAAACCACCTGTCCCTCTGTATTAAACACAACAAGCTTACCTTTTTCACCAGATGAAAACCTGCAGTTTACGAACAACTTTCCGTTGAAACTATACACATTCAATGTTTCAGTTATCGCTGTATTGGAACTCAATTCATTTTTGCTGAATACAATAGAGAACCTGTTACTGTATTCGCCGGCTTCCAGGTACACCTTGAAAAATGGATGAAGCATCAGGTCATGGTAGGTGTTGGTGGTGGCATCTAACAGATATACATATACGCTAGAAGGAATATTCTCGATATCGCGCGCGTTTAAAGTGATGAATCCGGCACGTTTTAATTGCAGTCCAAGCGGTACAATGTTAGTGCTATCCGGCAAAACCGGCCATGCAGCAATAGAAAGTCTCGCTGCGTCGGAAGCTATGGCGTACAGGTTCGGAGCAAGCGAGTCAGTATTGAAAAGCTTGAGGGCATCTTTATCCTGGTCAAAAGCAGGCGTGGCAGCGTCTTCAAAGTAAATAACCAAAGGATCAGAAACAGTTTTTACATCCTCAAATGCCGCGCTTAGCCGTAGCAAGGGCAAGTTTAAAGAGGTGCGCCTGTGAAAGCTGGGCGCCAGGTTATTTATGCGCACATTGTTGTTAAGCGACATCGTTGCTGCTACCGGATATGCGCCATTGGAAACATGCACAAAAAACCCCTGCATAGCGCCAATGATATTACCTGCAACACCATCGCTGGAAACACCGTTGATATATGTGCTGTATGTGCCTGTATATTGATTGGTGGAACCAGCATTGAAATAATATACGGCGTTATCTATATTACTGCGGCTCCATCCGCTGGATGCATCCCAATCAATCGGAGAAGGATACGGATTACCAACCAGGTTAAAGCCCTGCGTATAAGGCCTGTTATTATTATAAAGCGTGGAGGCTGTAATAGTATTGTTATTTACTACCCCTGATATATCTACTGTTTTGGGAGTAGCAGAAGAACCAACGTTAGCAGCATAGCCTTCTCCGGGATTTAGTATCCAGGAGGTATTGGTATAATTTACCCACCCCGAAGAAAGCAGGTTTTCATTATAACGATAAATGGAAGGAAAGGCAGATCCCAGGTTTATGTCATTCGCAAATTCATTAACAGTGGCAGCCTGAAAAGGAGAACTGAAATATTTGTAACCGAAACCTGAGGCCAGATAACGCTGCATAGTAACATTGCCCAGCACTTCACCTGCTCCACTGCCATCAATAAGGGCTGTTTGTGTTGCGGTAGATATCAGTGTAAGATACCCACCCGTGTTAAACTGTCCAACCGTCACTTTCAGTATCCCTGTGAGGTTTAAGGAGCCTGCTAATGTTACCCCCGCATTATTATTTATTGTAAGGTTCTTAATAACATTTCCTGTAAATGTTGCCGCAGGTATTAACTGGGAAGCAGTACCATTTTCATGAATATTACCATTGCTTACCGTAAAAGTCCCGCTATTGCTGATTGAACCTGATATTTGTAATGTAGCTGCGCTAACGGTCAAAGACCCTCCGCTAAGTATGGTAAGATTATTAATAGCAGCCGTTCCTGAATTGATAGTTGGGTAATTGGTTAAACTACCCGGAATAATTACGTTTAATGTACCTGTAGGTACACTCCCACACTGCCAGTTAGACGCAGCATTCCAATCGGTGCTAACTGTGCCTAACCATTTACCCAATGCTTTAATGATGATGGAAGTGGTAGTACTATAAGTAGAACATCCCCCTATAACGGTATAAGTAACCGTATAAGTTCCATCTGCACTGGTGGCTAACGTAACAGCCCCTGTGGATGAATTGATGGATAATCCGGTGGCTGAAGAGTAAGTGCCACCAGTAGTCCCACTGAATGTTACTGATGCAGTACCTGCATTTCCGCAATACGGTGAGCTGGTATAGCTGATTGTTGCACCAGGAGGAGAGGTGACTACTACCGTAGTTGCAACAGGAGCTGCTGAACATCCGTTAATATCAGTAACGGTTACTGTATACTGACCCGCAGATGCGGCCACTGTTGGATTCTGGAGAGTAGAAACTACAACGCTGGCAGGATTTGTCCAACTATATGTGGTAGCTAACAAAGTGCTTGCATTTGAGGTCAGGTTTACATTACCGCCTGAACACACGGGTGAATTACTGCCGGCTGTTACAGTAAAAACTGTATAACTAAACTCGTATGCTCCCAAATCAGGGGCAGTAGCATTACGGCTTACGCTCTTTAAATCAGTATTAATGACAATGGGGGATGAAATTGGTGTGCCTGCATTATTAAGGTTGCAATTGGAATTGTTAGCCGGTTCCAGGTCATAAGAACTGGCTATAAAACTCACAGGGCTATTTACTGAATTAGCATCACCTCCAGAATTCAGTTTCCATTGGGCAAATGTATTGTTGCCTCCGTTTCCCCACTCACCCGTAGTACTGGTATTACTGCTATACAAGTCATTGTAGTTGGAAGCAGCAGATGACCAGTTGGTTGCCGGAGCAGCTACTTTGTTACTGATGCTATAATTAGAACCGGTCCCAGTTCTTGTAATAAAAAAGATATTGTTTTTTAATACTAAAGAGCCATTTACTGTTCTGATAAAAGCAGCAGACCTGGCTGCAGCACCGGCAGCCGTTCCGCCAATACTCACGGTATTATAATAATAATTCCAGGTATTTACTGTAAAATGATGTATCCCGAAAATTCGTATTCCATTGTTATTTGAACCATTGTCCAGTTTTATAGCATTGTTATAAACATTAAATGTACCATTGGCCGCTATTATCCCGCAGATGGCTGGTAAACTGGAGGTACCCGTCGAAGTATTTATAAATGAATTAATACGATTTTTGAAAATATTACCCGAAGCGCCTGCTGTCGTTATCCCAATTCCTCCTATTGCGGTATTTGTAACATCAGTGGTGGTACTTAAGAAATTAGTTAAGGTATTTCCGTAAATCCCCTGGCCTGCAACAGAAGCCGAATTTATAATTCCGGTTATGGTATAGTCCGAAGGAGTACTTGATTCAGCGCCTGCAACCTTTGTAGAGGCAGTAGAAAAATCCGACAATAAATTTCCGCTGATGGAATGTATAAAAGCTCCTGTAACTATTATTCCCCTTATCTGTGCAGCTGTTCCGGTAGCAGCATAAGAGATATAAGAAATAGTATCGGCAATGATTGTGGAGGGAGAACCTGAACTAATACCAGTATAAGTAGCAGAATTAATATTGTTGTTAGAGGCAGCGCTGATGTATTTAATTAAGTTATTTGAAATGGTAACTACGGCACCTGCCGCTGTTGCCGTATTATTAATCCCCGTAAAGCTGCCTGAAGATGAGGTACTCAGGTTAGCAACGTTCTGAATAATGTTACTGTTCAATTGAACTGTTGAAGCAACAAGGTCACCTAATTCTATTCCACTTATACTGTTTGTTAAGGCAGATGAACCTGCAATAACCCTGATGCTGTTGGATGCTGCTCCTGATCCTGTGCTTCCTATAATGTTGCTATTAACCTGGGTTGGTGCTGTTACATTGTTAATATAAATACCGTTAAAAGCAGAAGGAGCCGGAGCTGTACCGCCATTATTAATATCAAAACTTCCTACCTGATTGCTTGTTACTATACCACCGGTACTTAAACAACTAATTCCCCTGATTACAGTAGTATAGGATGTTGAAGTGGTGGAAGTTGTTACTGTGATAGATCCATTGGCTGCATTTGAACCTACCAGGTTTCCGTCACCTGGCGAAGTTCCCCCGATATTTATGCCTGAACCATTAGTTTCTATTCCGGTAAAAGCATTGGAAGAGGCAGATATCGGTACAGCGCTCAGGCTGATTTTTGCGATTGTATTTCCTTTAACATTTGAACCCGGCGTAGCACTGCTTGTTGTTAATAAAATTCCCTGATAGCTTAAGTTTCCTAGTGTGGAGGAGTAAGCAGCATTTGTTCCGGAAGCTAACAGCGCATTTCCGCCGATATAATTATTTAAAACAGCATATCCCGAGCCACCTGATATTTTTATGCCATGAAGTTCGGAGGAAGCAGGATAGTTAACTGCCAGGCTTGCATTTCCATTATAAAAACTGTTACCAGAAATTGTCCATCCTGTTGATCCGGTAGCAGTGATGTCTATTCCCCTATCCCGGTAATCATAAATAATATTGTTGGAAATTACATTGTTGGCATTTTCCTTACCGGTGGTTCCGGCAGAATAAATAGCCGCCAGAGATGTATTGGAACTAACAGTTCCGTTTATATTGTTATACTCCAATAGAATATTACTGTTACCACTGGTAATAGCCTGGGATGTACTGAATAAAACAACTCCATTAGTTGCATTGGTATAGGCCTCCAGGTTGCAATACCTCACAGTGTCATTGGCAGCCCCGTTTATAAATGTAAATGCAGTTCCTGTTGTTCCGGTTGTATTGGTATTTCTAAAATTAAGATACCGGCCTGAACCTCCATCGAATTTTACCCGGTCTGCTCCGTTTAACCGGATCATCCCTGCCAATACGTTTCCGCTTATCAGTTTTGCGCTTGCTGCACTGGGTTGAATAGTTAGTGTGTAATTTCCGGTTCCGGTTTCAGACCATTGATTCAGTGCTTCAGCGCCGGTTTCACTCAAATCAGAAATGATATTGATAGTTACATTACCACTAAAGCCCAGACTGTTTATTTTACTGAATATACCATTGGAGTTGGTAAGTGATGTATAATTTTGACCAGTTCCAACATTGTATACGCCTGAAAATGGCAGGATTTGTAATCCGGCAAATTCATCTGCGCCAATATCCGGAGCAGTGCCGTTACCCGCATATCCGGCATTGCCAAAACGAATATCTCCATCAAAATCATCAGTAAACCCTGAAATATTTATACCACCACTTTTTAAAGCAGTTGTTTTATTTGGGTCTATATGCAAAAAGCTGACTGAAGAACCTGTCGTGCTTAAAAAAATCGAACCGGTGACCAGATCCTCACTGATAGAAGCCGCGTCCCTTGTTGACACTCTAGCCTTAAAGGCTGCGATTGTTTGATCGGAATTGGTGCCATCATAAAAAATTAAATTGGCTGCTCCCGAAGCTCCTGCATACAACATGTTGTTATTAGAGGCAGGTCCATAGTTGGTTAGATCATTGCCTGATCTGCGGTAGGCAACCGTAAAACCCGTGCCCCTTGGAATGGAAATATTGGTAATGCTATTGTTAATTAAATTTAATGCGGAAGTTGTTGCTGTTGCATTGATCAAATGATAAATACCTGAAGAACCAAAATTGGTTCCCCCAGAGACGGCGTTTAGGTAAACAGTATTATAGTAAACATTAGAAGTTGAAGTTAAGCCTGTGGAGACAATACTTATCCCTCTTATCGGGTCTGCTAAAACCGCTGCAGGCGCCCTGAGGTCGCCAATAATATTGTTATTGATAGTACAATTTAAATTCGCAGTTGCTCCTGATACCTGGATGCCATTAATTTCACCAGTAAGGGCACTGCTGGTGGAAGACAAATCATAAATTTTATTCCGGTAGGTTTTTATGGTTGTTCCTGCTATTATCCAAATGCCATTTACCGTACCGGAAGTAAGTGCATTAGCGGTTAAGCTATAAATTTTATTCTGGTAGAAATTTACCATAGTGCCGGCCGATATAAGAATGCCCTGGACAGATCCCGTTGTGATGCTATTACCCTGCAGATTGGATATTGTATTCTGATAAATGTTTTTTGTTGTTCCGGCAGTAACGTTTATTCCATTTATTACTGTAGATGTTCCTCCCGATGAAAACAAGGAATCTATAGTATTGGTATTGATATTATCATTTCCTGAGCCTGTAGTAACACCCGTAATTGGACCGGCGCTGCTGATATTACGGATAATATTACCGTAAGTTGCATTGTTAGTTCCGGTAATGTTAACCGTCATAACAGTTATAGTGGAGGTTCCTCCCGTCCAGTTAGTAAAAATATTCCCCTGGATGATTTTTGAAGAATTTCCAGCATCGGTGTTTACCAGTCCGTTAAGTCCGGTACCCGCACTCACAGTAATATAAGAAAAATTATTATTGTTGATATTAATAGTGCTTCCTGCCTGGCAGGTAGCTGAACTTGTTAACAGGGTTACCGTTCCCCCCGCTTCTTTTGTATAAGTACCTGAAATAAAATTGTTATTTACATTTTGTGAGCCCCCGGAAGGTACAATTACACTATTGGAAATAAACGTTGTATTCCCGATAGTTTGAACATTCAGATTAGTAAAACTATTGCTGGTTATTGATTGAGAAAGCGTGGCAGCCGTGTTGGAAATATAAGTATTCGCACCTGACCCATTACCCGCAGCATAATTTATATTCTGAAAATCATTATTGTTGATTGATAAACTTGCAGATGGTGAACCCCCTGTATTATTGATAAATACCTGGGTGCCCGAATTGGCCGCAGAAAAGTTAATGGCTGCCGTGGAGTTATTTCCAATGGCATTGCCGTTAATCTCAATAACATTAAATACAGCCCCGGTATTGCGGATGGCATTATAAACGCTTGTAGTGGATGCTATGGTATTACCCGTTAAAGTGTTATTATTTATTTTTAAGGTTGCGGAAGCCCCGGTGTTCTGAATGCCATAAAACAAACCGGTAGTCATAGTGGAAGATGAGGTATTATTTGCAAAACTGTTATGGGTAATGGTTATTTCAGCTGTGTTTTTAGCGGCGGTATTTATACCAATGATCCCTCCCGTAGTAAGTGTAATGGCATTACTTAACTGGCTTATATTTTTTATGATATTACTATCCAACTGTAGAGCTGAACCAACAGAAGTTCCGATGGAAATACCAGTCAAAGCTGTTTTAGTAGCCGTGGAAGTGGAAAGTACCTGGATACTGTTGGTTGCTGCCCCGGCACCATTGCTGCCTATAATATTGTTATTGACTTTAGAAGGAGCTGCCGCATTATTTATATAGATACCCAGGAAGGTTGATGAGGATGGTGCTGTTCCAATATTACTTATATCGACCCCCCCAACCTTGTTGCCAATTACGGCCCCTCCGCTGCTATTACAATAAATTCCCCTGATAAATGTAGTGAAAGTACTTGTGGCGGTACTTGTGGTTACAACAATGGAAGAATTCACTGAGTTAGAACCAATCAGGTTGCCTTCCCCCGTTCCTGTACCACCGATATTGATGTTTGCACCATTGGTTTCTATACCAAAAAATGCTGTTGAGCTTGATGCAGCGGGAAAAGAGGTAATGTTGATTTTCGCAATTGTATTACCTTTTATATTGGACTCGGGAGTAGCGCTACTTGTAGTTAATAATATTCCCTGGTAAGAAACATTTCCAGCACTGGTAGCATAGGTTGCATTTGAACCTGAAGCAGAGGCCGCACTTCCGCCTATATAATTATTAGTTACCGTATACCCTGAACCTCCCAATATCCTAATTCCATGGAGTGTTGAAGCGGAGGCATACGTGATACCACCCGAAATACTGCCATTATAAAAGCTGTTACCAAAAATGGTCCATCCGTAAGAACCGGTGGATTTTATTTCCATACCCCTTTCCCGGTAATTGTAGATATTATTGTTTAGAATGCTGTTGTTTGTATTTTCAAACCCCGAAACATTGGTACCTGCGGAAAGAATGTTTACCACCGAATTATTTGTGCCAACCGTACCATTAATATTGCAGTATTCAATAAGGTTATTGCTATTACCACCGTCATAAGTTGCAGAGGTACTAAACAATACCACAGCATTCGTGGCATTGGTAAAAGCTTCTATATTGCAATACCTGATCGTGTTATTAGATGCACCGTTTATGAAAGTAATGGCTGTTCCGGTTGTTCCGGAGGAATTTGTATTTCTGAATGTCAGGTATCTGCCGGCGCCTCCATCTATCTTCAATCTGTCCACCCCGTTCAGGCGGATCATGCCCGCCAATACGTCTCCACTGATAATCCGTGCTGTTGTGGCATCCGGCTGAATGGTAAGGTTATAGTTACCCGCTCCTGTTTCCGTCCAGCTATTGAGTACCTCAGTACCATTCTCTGTAAGATCAGAAGTAATATTAACAGTAACATTACCGCTTAAGCCCACATGATTGATCCTTGCAAATAAACCGCCGGCATTAGTAAGCGAGGTATAAGTTTGTCCGGTACCTACACTGTAACTACCTGACAGAGGTAAATAAGAAATTCCTGCATATTCATCAGCGCCTATATCAGGTGCAGTGCCCGTGCCTGAATAGCCGGCATTGCCCTGGCGGATATCATTGTCAAAGTCTAATGTTATTCCCGGAATATTAACAGCACCACTTTTCACCCCACTGGCTTTAGTGTCATCCATATGAAGGTAATTAACAGAAGACCCAACCGTGCTCAAAAAAATACCTCCGGCAATTAAATCTTCACTAATTGATGCAGCATCCCTGGTGCCTACCCTTGTTTTATAGGCTGCAAGGGTTTGATCACTATTTGTAAAATCATAAAAAATGAGCCTGTTTGGCCCCGGTGTTCCGGCATAAAACAAATTATTATTGGAAGTAGAACCGTAATTCGTTAACGTACTGGTTGACCTTCGGTAAGCTACTGTTAAGCCAGTTCCATTTGGAGTAGAAACGTTAGTTATAATATTGTTTCTCAACTCAAGTGTTGCAGTAGTTGCTGTTGTACTGGTTGTATGATAAATACCTGTAGATCCGAAATTTGCTCCGCTTGAAACTGCATTCAGGTAAATGGTATTATAATACACATAAAGATTGGATGTTAGTCCTGCCGAGATTAGGCTTATTCCCCTGATCGGGTCTGCCATGTTAGCTGCTGTAGCCCTGAGGTCGCCAATGATATTATTGCGAATACTTATAGAAGTACTCGCTGTTGACCCGGAGACTTGCACGCCGTTTACCCCGCCAGACGTGAGGATGGCATTGCTGCCTGATGAGAGATCATATATTTTATTCCGGTATGCAGCTATTGTTGTGCCACCGGTTATTGTAATCCCATTGATTGTTCCGGTAGTAATAGCATTAGCTGTGAGCCCCGAGATTATATTTTCATAGGCATTTACGGTAGCGCCTGCAGATATCCATATCCCATTTACTGATAACAACGTGGTTGCATTACCGGTAGTACTGCTATTAGCACTCAGACCACTGATTACATTCTGATAAATGTTCTTTGTGGTTCCGCCTGAAACGGCAATACCGGTAACTGTGGTGGAGCTTCCTCCTGTAGAAGACAGGGTATTAATTGTATTAGTATAAATATTGTCGTTGCCCGCACTTGTGCTGATACCGGTAATAATGCCTGCGCTATTAATGTTGCTGATTAAATTGCCCACAGTTGCATTATTATTACCGGTAATATTTACTGTTAATGCAGTAATAGTTCCTGTACCGCCTATCCAGTTTGAAAATATGTTTCCCTGGATGGTTTTTAAAGAAGAGCCGGCATCTGTATTAATCCAACCGGCAATAGTAGCCGCGCCGGAAACGGTAATATTTGAAAACTCATTATTGCTGTTACTTATTACACTTCCCGTTGCATTCGTTGCAGAACTTGTAAATAAGGTTAGGGTACCGCTTGTTGCAGTATTTGGCCTAGTAAAAGATCCAACAATAGTATTCTCATCTACAACCTGGTTACCGGTGGCTGGTACTACTACTGAATTGGATATAAATGTAATGGCGCCTGTTGTATTAACATTGAGGTTGGTAAATGTGTTTGAACTGATAACCTGGGACAATGTAGCGGCACTATTTGATATATAAGTATTGTTAGCAGTAGAAAGAGCCGGATAGCTAATTCCCGTGAAATTATTGTTGCTGATTGATAGGTTGGCGGACGTACCACCTGCCGTATTGATTATACCAGTAAAGGCTATTGATGTGGCTGCACTGAAGACAATTCCGTTTATAGTGTTATTGTTAATATTTATTGTAGTGGTTACCGATCCATTATTATAAATAGGATAATATACACCCGTTGCTGTAGCCGCAGTTGAATTATTTATAAATGTATTATTGTTTACCGTTAAAAAAGCCGGCGTTGCTATATTATAAATGCCATAAAAACTTCCGGTAGTGGCGGTAGTGTAGCTGCTATTGGAAACAGTATTATTGCTGATGTTTACTTCATTGCCAACCGCAGTTGATCCGGAAGCATTTTCGATGGCGGTTATCACCTGGGTAGTAGCACCGCTTTTCAGCGTAATTGTATTATAAGTAACGTCGGAAGCAGCACTTGTTGCAGTATTTATGTAAATGCCCCGTAATGTAGTTTCATGGTTATTGCCGGAGCCATTATTATTATTATTGATCGTATTATAGGATACATTAAGTCCGTATTGTGCCAATGTTCTTATAGCTACTGCAGCAATAGTTGCACCTGCAGCACCACCAAAATTAATAATGGTATTGCCGGAAGCAATAGTAGTTCCGCCAACATCATTATTTTGATCGGCTGCCGCAAATGGAGATGCCGCTGCATAACCTATCACTGCGATGCCGGTGTTGCAGTTTTGTATAGTATTACTATAGAAACTGTTATTGGAGTTGGTTCCTGCGGCGGTTGTCGGTACTAAAACAGTGATGGCTGCCGTAGCTGTGGAGTTAACCGAAAGAATACCGGTTGATCCATCAACCATAGGTGCGGTACCTGCTGCATTATTTATTTTATTAAGCGTTATAGCACAGTTTGTAATGATAACAAACTGGCACCCGTTCGAAAGACTTGCTTTGTATAAAGCATATCCATATTCCATGGTGGAAGGATTGGTAGTATTGGCAGCATTGTCTTTCAGATCAATGCCATCAATTGTAACATAATCACTACCAATCATACGCCAGATGCCATCCTGAACTGCCGTGGCAGGGGTTCCGGTTCCGCCGGTGTAAGCAGTTATAACCGGGTTAGCTCCGGATGTTGAAGGATCTTTTTGAAAAACAATGGTATTAGCGGCAGTACCTATTGCTGTAAGGGATATAGTGGCAGCAATGGTTTCAGTATAATTTGCTGCGATATTAAAGATAACTCCCCCCGCTCCTACACCCACTCCGTTAAGTGCTGTAACCGCTGCATTAACGGTAGCATAATCTCCTGGAATGTTCTTGGTACCGGTAAGCTGGCTAAAAACTGTGGAAGGGAAACAGAACAACACTATAATGATCAGGCATAATGTATAGGGTAACCTCAATTTCATGTACAAATTATTGAATGCTGAATATGATCAATTATGGTAGCAATCTTTACAGCGGCTGTAATTTGTACAATGTCAAAACCGAATGTTTTCTTTTTCATAGAAATAAGTTTTAGACAATCGGTATTTACATTTGCAACAATTCTTTGCTGCTACATACTCAGTTAAATAACACTAACTCCGTCTCTGCAATTTTCAAAGATTTGGCATCTGAAGGAGTTTTATACACTATATGTAATTTTCCGGTTTTGTAATCAATGCCGGCAATTTTCTCGAGCGTTATCTTAATGTGCCGGCTTGAAGTAGGGGTATAAACGGCAATTCCCTGTATTTCACCCACCCGGGTAATTTTTCCCTGTGATGAAATAAAATCTATTTTCAGATCCCCGAATACTGACATGTTACCTGTGCGGTTAAACACCATGTTCAAAACCGGAGTATCATTATGAAGCAATTCAAAGGAGGTATTTGAAAAATTCACTGCTGATGTAGATTCACCTACACGTATGATAACAGGTATGCTTATCCCAAAAATGGGAATCAGTCGTACGGAAATTCCGCTGGTATCTTTGCGAATTTCTTTTTCTCCAAGAGGCTTTTCTTCCGGTACTGCACGAAAATATATATGGGAACGGTATTCACCGGGCACTAACTGATTTTGTTTTGTGATTTGAATTTTAATCGTCTGCGCCTCACCGGGACCAAGCGCTACACTACGCGGAAAAAAACGAATATAATTACTGGCAAAGTTCTGACCGGAATCGGGAACAGAGATCTGATCAAATGTACCATCATTGTTCATCCTTATTTCCAGCATTGAAATAAGATAGTGTGCCGAATCCTTTCCTGTGTTGGCAAGGTTTAGTTCCTGTATCTTTTTTTGTCCCTCAAAAAGAACCCGCCTGGGGGTTATCATCAGGTTGCCTTGCGCCACTAGTTTTGCCGAACAACATGTAAGTAAACAGTAGATAAGAAGAAAAATATTTGATACTGGATGTCTCGTTACATTTTGCAAAAAGAACGTTCTATGTACGATTTGTTTATTATTGGATTATATTAAGGTTTCAGCCTAATAAAAACCCGGGATACATTGCAAACAGCATGGTTCCCGGGTTTACAAATTAATTATAGTTAACAGTTACATTAAAAGGTGTAACTGAAACGTAAACACCTGCAGTTTGAGCTGCACCTACATTAAGTGTTGCGCCAACATTCAAGGTTTGAGTGCCTGCGGTAAGCGCTCCTGTTCCTGAAGGTGTGCTGGTAAAAGCAGTAACCGTCATGGTTTGCGATGCGCCATTACTGAGATTTACTGCAGTTGAAGGAAGTGTAATCGCATAGGTGTAAGTTCCCTGGCCATTAACTGTAAAGGATGCTGCGGTTACTGTTCCGGGTGTTACCGGAAGGGTTACACCACCGGTTGCACTTCGGGTACCGTCAGGCGCTAATATTGCAGTTCCACCTGTTGTTGATTGAACGGCAACATTACCGAAATTCATATCAACTGTTTTGATGATAGAAATGGGCGTTACAATAGTGGCAGTGGCTGTTGCAGTGGCTGTTTCCTGCGCAAAAGAATGCATGGCAAATAATACCAGCAATGCTGAAAGGGCAATAATTTTGTTTTTCATTGAGTGTTTGGATTTTTATAAAAAATTTAGTTCCGGTCAGAACGTTGGTTTATTTATCTTATTCCTTTAGAGAGATGTCTACTTATATAAATAAGTGTTTATCCATAATTTAGCTAGGTGCAATTCGTTATTATGGATTTTATTGAAGTATGAGGTATGGGGTATGAGGTATGAGGTATGGGGTATGAGGATATACGGACTTTAAGTAAGTTTTAGGTAAAGATTTATCAACAACCTTTAAAAAGGAGGCTGGATATTAATTCATAGCCGGGCAGCAGGTTGCTGTTTGTTTTTAAACTGTTTTTAAGAGGGTTTTTGCATTGGCAATCCGGACAAAGAACTTTTCCACATGAGCATATGGTACAATCTAAAAGATCATATATTGCGCCGCAATTATCACAAATAGTATCTATAGCCGGCTGCGGTTTATTTACTTCTTTTCTTTGAATGATTTTCATATCAGGTGAATTGTAATGGTAAAACAGAAACTTAAATACTTTGCCAGACAAAGTTTTAGGGTTTGAAAGTATGTGCGGACTTCTGAATAAAACACCCGAACATTACACTTCAAACTTTAAATTATTTTCTTAATGATTTTTATAAGTGAATTTTACCTTATGAATTTATTTAAAAAGCTTAAAGGTGTTTATTAATTGAATGGTTTATTTCACTTACTAATGGTTTCTCCTTAATAAATTGCCATTTATTATAATAAATAATTTAAAATTGCTTATTAGTATTTAGTGAATTCCAATATCTTAGATCAGCGACATAGATCGCTGAAAGAAGGCCAAAATTAATTTAATATAATATCATGGAAAACAGTAGAAAGATTCACCGTGTAGTAGTTACCGGCCTTGGAGCTTTAACGCCGATAGGAAACAATGTTACTGATTTTTGGACATCACTGGTCAACGGGGTCAGCGGTGCCGCAACTATAACAAGATTTGATACAACAAAATTCAAAACAAAATTTGCCTGTGAAATTAAAAACTTTAATGTGCTTGATTTCATTGATAAAGCTGAAGTAAGAAAATCAGACCCTTTTACGCAGTATGCTTTGGTAGCTGTTGCTGAAGCCATTGAACATGCTAATATAGATTTTGAAAAACTTAACAGGAACAGGATAGGAGTTATTTGGGGAAGTGGTAACGGTGGTATTCAAACTTTCCAGCAACAGGTATCTGAATTTGCTACGGGTGATGGCACTCCGCGTTTCAATCCATATTTTATTCCTAAAATGATTGTTGACATCGCTGCAGGAATTATCTCCATTAAATATGGATTAAGGGGTGTAAATTTTACCACCGTTTCAGCTTGCGCAACATCCAACACAGCAATCATAGAAGCATTCAATTATGTTCACTGGGGTAAAGCTGATTTAGTTATTACAGGTGGCTCCGAAGCTGCTATCTCTGAAAGTGGTATAGGTGGCTTTAATGCAGCAAAGGCGTTATCTACGCAGAACGACCATCCGTCAACAGCATCAATTCCCTTCGACGTTAAAAGAGATGGTTTTGTTATGGGTGAAGGAGCCGGAGCTTTGATCCTTGAAAGTTATGATCACGCTATGAAAAGAGGTGCACCCATTCTTGCTGAAATTGTTGGTGGCGGCATGTCAGCAGATGCCTTTCATCTTACAGGAACGCATCCTGATGGATTAGGCGCTTACCTGGGGATGATGGAAGCTTTATCGGAAGCGCAGATTAAACCACATGAAATTGATTACCTGAATGTACATGCCACTTCTACGCCAATGGGAGACCTTAGTGAATTGTATGCTGTAGAAAAAGTTTTCGGACTGGATTCAAAACTTACTATCAGTGCTACTAAATCCATGACAGGCCATTTACTTGGCGCCGCCGGCGCAGTGGAAGCCATCGCCTGCATTAAAGCAACAATGGAGAATATAATTCCTCCTACTATTAATACTCAGGACGTAGAACCTCAGTTTGACGGAAAATTCAATTTAACACTTGGCAGGCCGCAAAGCAAAATCGTAAACTATGCCATGAGCAACACTTTCGGTTTCGGCGGGCATATTGCGACGAGCATTTTTAAGAAGTTTGAGGAGTAGGTGTGAGGTATGGGATATGAGGTAAAACCTTTGGTGGATGACATGATTTAAACAATAATTAATTACATAAACGAGAACCCAAAATAGGTAGTATTATTGATTCAACCCAATGAATAATGCCAACTATTCAGATTTGCGTTTCAAAGAATCTCTTCTATATCATGACACCCATTCGGGGTTTTACATCATACCTGATACCTCATACCTCCTACCTGGAATTCATCTGCTTCACCAACGCCTCTGCCGATCTTGCAACAAATGATCCGTCAGCGCCGCAGGCCAGAAAGCGAAAACCAAGCTGGTAATACATTTCATATTCATCTATATTCTGCAATAAAACACCTGCGGCTTTGCCATATTTTTTTGCAGCCTGGGCAACATCCTGCATGGCCTGTTGATATGTAGAATGGTTAAACTGTCCGAAGATGCCCAGGGCAAGTGAAAGATCAGATGGCCCTACAAACAATACATCCACGCCGGGAATGGCTGCAATAGCTTCTATGTCTTTAACAGCATTGATGTTTTCTATCTGCATAACGCCGACAAGATTTTTATCCAGGCTGGCAATGTACTCATCAGCATTTTTACCAAAGCCGGTGGCTCTTACCATTTTGGCCATTCCACGAATTCCCCTGGGTGGGTAATACATCATGTTTACAGCTAGTTCAGCCTCTTCTTTATTTTGTATCTGGGGAAACATTATTCCTTTCGCACCGGCATCCAGAATTCGCTGCACTTTGGCTCTTGACAATTCATCTGTGCGAACTATCGGTGTGGCATAAGTGCTTTCAAGAACTTGTAGCTGTTGGTACATCATGGTATCATTTCCTGCACCATGTTCCAGGTCAATCAGTAGCCAGTCAAATCCTGCCCTGCCCATGATCTCTGCAGATACCAGTGATCCCAGATTCACCCAAGAGCCATGAACAGCATCACCGGAAAGTACTTTTAGTTTAAAGCTCAAAGTTTAATGTTTAAGGTTACCGGAAATTTTACGTACTGAAGTTCCAAAATTATTTACAATTATAACCGGAGTAATAAAATTAATTAAGTTATAGCTAAAGATCAGGTTCATTGTAATTGATCAACTCACATATCACCACCAGTCTGAATATTACCGGTATTTATATTTTTGCTATTTTCCAACACAGTAAAAATTAGTTATTATCCCCAAAAGTGACGGCTCCTTTTGAACTGATACTTCCAGTATTAACATTTTTACTGTTTGAAACAGTAGTGCCAGCATCCTTTTTAATTTCTAGCTTCTGAACTTTGAATTCTATAAAGCCACTAGCTATAAGTTTATCTAACTGGTTGCTGAAATGTTCGCGTAACCCTTCTATGTTTTTATACACTGTGTAAAAATGACCATACTTGCGGTTATACATGTGCCGCTTGTGATCCCACCACATTTGGCAACTCTGGCATAAGGCACCAAGATTATGGAACCGGTTATTAGTACGGTCATGATTTAAATGTACCGTGGCCAAGGATACCCTGTAACCAGTTGAGCGGTGAGGTCTAGCATGCTGGCAGCTGCAGCGTTCACATTTGCCTTCAGCACGCCTGAATCGGATGAGGCGGGGTGATCAGCGACCACTTGGGATGGTATAAAGCATAATCAATAGCCATAGTGTCAACGATTTATTTTTTAGTAATCGGTAGTTCTTCCATGTGGATGTAGTTATAGAGCGTCCTTCGGCTTACCCCTACTTTCTTACAGATGGACTCAATGCTGAGTGATCGATCTTCATACAGCTTTTTGGCATACTGAGCTTTAAGCTGCGCTTCCAGGCTCAAACCTTTAGGCCTCCCTCCTTTTCTGCCTCTGGCTCTTGCTGCACTTAGACCGGCATGAGTGCGTTCGCGGATAATGTCACGCTCAAACTCGGCCAGTGAAGCAAAGAGGTTGAATATAAAGCGGCCCTGTGCGGTCTGGGTGTTGATGTTGTCCTGTAATGAAATAAACTTCACTTTCTTTTCTTCAAAGCTTTTGACCAGGTCTATCAGGTGCCTGAGGCTCCGGCCTAACCGGTCAAGTTTCCAAACTACGACGCTATCTCCCTTTTCGAGTAAGCTGATCATCTTTTCAAGTTCAGGTCGTTCTTTTGCTGCGGAGATCTTTTCCTTAAATATCTTGTTGCATCCAGCCTTCTTAAGGGCATCAAGCTGCAGGTTCAGTTTCTGGTCTTCAGTGCTTACCCTTGCGTAACCATAAATCATAGACTTCTCCCCTTTTTGGTTCTTTAAGACTAAGCCCCTGCGCTTTAATAATTTCTTCCTTCAAATGCTTTTCATACTGCTGGTACATAAATTCAAAAAAAGGTTGTTGATTGCCTTGTTGCTGTCCTTTTTGAAGTACTTCGTAATATATTGCCTTGTCTTCTTTATACAGGATACATAATGGAAGGCTCGAACGTTCCAGTAAAAAATTCATTAGTAGGCGGCTGGTACGACCATTACCATCATAAAAAGGATGAATCGTTACCAGGTCGAAATGAGCCCGAAAAGCAAGTTCCAGATTTTCTTCAGTTGTTGTGACACGCTCCGACTGTATTCTGATTGTTTCAGCCAATTGTTTGGTATGTTGAGGTACTTTATCATAAGAAACAAAGTAGTAACCACCAGCACTGACGTTACCTTTCCGGTATTCTCCTTTTGCTGCAATTACATCTCCTAGTACAGTATGATAAATACCGCCGGTAGATTTCATAATGTGTGCATTGATATGCTGCAGCAGCGCGGCCGATACCGGTGTTTTGCTTCGAGCCTGTTCAAGGGTAAAGCTTAAAGCGTCATAATGATCTTTAACCATCTGGCTATGCTCCAATGGTTTTCCGCCAGGAGTGATGCCTTCATCAAGCAAAAGGCGGATTTCTATTTCCGTCAGTGTAGATCCTTCGATAGCAGTAGAATGAAAGGTAAGGGCATAATGCAGAAACTTGTCATGATGGAGAATGTCAGACAAGTTGAGTGACTGATATTTGTCTATAAGTGATACAATGTCCTTGCCTTTCATATCCGTAAATATACTTAATTATACTTGTAATGAGTATTTTATACGAAGATTTATTTTACAGATAAGTATACGGTATTTGAGCTTAAAGAGGCAGTTTAGAAACTTGGGCAAAAAAACGGTCGTATAAGTATACGGAGATTACAAGAGCCATTCGATTAATCGGTAGAGAATGGCTTCCTATCTTTCTTAGGTTAGGTTTCAAAGAGCCGCCGGATTATAGGATATCCCCTTGCTTTTAAGCTACTGTTTAAAACATATTAGAAGGTTTGAAAACTTAGCTCAATCATTTGTTATGAAACCTACTACACCAAAGGCTTTTAGAAAGCTCATTCATTGTCCTCTGTTAGGTAATTTTACAAAATGCCAGTTTACAGATTTCTAATAATTATTTGTGCAAAAGCTTTTGGCCTCTCACTTAGCAAACATTAATTCATGTTATTGAAGGGGGAAACCTCCGGTTTTCCCCTTCACCCCCTTTCCCGGGTTTTTTTAGGATATATATATGAGAGCCGTTCAAGGGTAGAATATGTCTGTACCAATGAATTGTTTTGTACCTGTAGTATATGAATTGAGATACAACAGGCTTTTAGACCTGGACATAACTTCTATGATGGAATTACTTACTTTATAATAAAAATCAAAATTTCAATAATGCCGTGTTCACACATTCAATCAGTACATAAAAATGTTCGTTTAGGAATGCGGAGAATAAATTTTTGTACAGATGGATAGTGGTGATTTGTACAGGAATAAATTCCTTTGGTACCTTCAATGATTTTAAATATTTGCCCGTAAAGATGTTAGTAAGTCAAATATTTATGAAGATGATTGGTGATAGTTACATACAAATGTCAATAGTATTTTATGATGCGCCGGGTTTTAAATAATATATTTGAAGAATCCAAACTCTAAATTGAAGTAATGACAAAAAGAGGAAATACTAATCGCTTTGCAAAAGGAAGTCGAGGGATATAATAAAATAATTGCGACAGACAGAGGGGATTGGATCGTCAAGGGGTTCATTGATATTTATAAAAATATTTACACCATTACCATCGACACCAAAGTCGTTTCTAAGGTCATGAAAATATTGCTTATCCCTGCGTTTCACAACTTTGCCGAGAAAAATGATTTAATACTTGAACTTCCCCCAGAGCAGAACTTTTATCCTGATTTAACATTCATATCAAGAAAAACCGGAGAAAAATATGCGGTCGACATTAAAAGCACATTCAAGGATACCACCAATAAAATTAAAAGTATGTTCAAACTGTTGCACAACTTTAAACTGAAAACCTTAAATTAGTGTTATGTCAACCTTAAATTGTTGCTTTTGCTATCAGCCGTCAGCTATCAGGTATCAGGAGGAAACTTATTACACATTGATCTGCTGACAGCTGATAGCTGATAGCTGAAAGCAGAACGCGTCACTTTTGAGTTAACTTAACACTAATTTGTTACCATGCCGGCAACTTTCTTTTCCATCCGGGGTCAATATGTTTGCGCATTTCGGCTTCATCATCTCTTTTGCGGTAAGGCACCTACCGATATCTTTCTTTCCCTTTTTCCAACTGGCCGTAATCTAATTCAACACCTAGTCCGGGCTTATCAGTAATAGTAACGCAACCATCTTTAATAGGCACTTTACCACCGGCAACCACTTCATCTATTTCTGATTGCCAGGGATAATGGGTATCGCATGCATACGTAAGATGAGGCGTTGCAGCTGCCACATGAGCCATCGCCATAAGTGAGATTCCCAGGTGGCTATTTGAATGCATGGAAAGTCCGAGGTTAAATGTTTCCGCAAGTTTTGCAAGATGCTGAACCTGGCGCATACCGCCCCAGTAATGATGATCGCAAAGTATGATCTGCACCGCATCTTCGGCTACTGATGGTGGTATGTCGCTAAAGGAAGTAACGGCAACATTGCTTGCCAGTGGAACATTTATTCCCTTTGCCAGCAATCGTTTCCTTACATCAGCCATTCCTTTAATACCGGCGGTAGGATCTTCCAGGTAACCACCACCCGATAGTTCCAGTGCCAGCGCCTCTCCTACTTTTACCGAAGTGCTAACCGTCCATGCAGCATTAGGATCTATACGTAAAGGCACGTCACGACCAAACTCTTTATAAAGCAATTTAATTGTTTCAATTTCAAGTTCAGGCTCTAAAACGCCGGCCTTAAATTTAACAGACCCGAAACCGTACTTTGCAATCATCCTTTTTACCTGCGCTACAATTCCTTCCGGTGACAGCGCTTCTCCATACTCATCATTACGGGTATCCTTCCCCTCCCCTCCTCCACCGGCATGTTTATAAAAGGGATAAGCAGAAAAAGGAACCTTCTGCCGTACACGTCCGCCAATAAGATCGCAAACGGGCATACCAATTGTTTTACCGATAAGATCCAGACAGGCAACTTCAATAGCAGCATAGGTGCGGCTTGATTCATCAAGGGGATTTTCTCCCGGCACTAAATAAGTTTGAGAGCTATCTCTTCCGCTATGGTCTTGCTGCATTTCCGGGTTAAGCGTTCCGGTTATACGAAATGGATTAGCGCCAATGAGTTTATGTTTGAGGTTAAGCAATGCCGCAGCAGGAACTTCCCCACCATAGGTTTCATTTATGCCAATGATACCATCGTCGCTTTCCAGTTCTAAAATTGTACGTAAAGCATAAGGTGCATGCAGGCCGTACGAACTTCTTAATGGTGGATCAGCTATTGCAATAGAATGTACGCGGAGGTCTGTTATCTTCATAATAGCTGTTTGTTTTGAACGATTTCCTAAGTGTTAATTTGAACAACTCTTGAAGTCATAGATTGAACGACTTCTAAGTCAACGTCTCTCATCAACGTCTTGCTTCAATCTCTAATCCATACATCCCTAAATCCCACAAATCCCAATTCAGACTACCAGCCTGCATCATGTGGCCATTGCTGTAATGGCTGCACTTTTGGCGACTGCATATTTGCTGATCCTTCCGGGATAAGCAACACCGTTAGTGCCGACTTTGTATTTGCAGGAATTTTTACTTCAAACCCAACCATTATTGTTCCCGGATTAGTTGCATCGTAATCATGCACCGGTTCGGTAGACCAAGTTTTCATTGTTACTGTTGCGGGTTCCTGAACCTGTAAGATCAGTTTTTTACCGTTCTTCGTCAGCTCTGCCCTATTGCTTCCCGTTATACTAACGTTTGCAGGAGTTAACATGTTCCATCTGATAATAGTTTCGGAAGATGAAGTTTCAATTTCATCTCTTACCATAACATATTTATTGTTTACAATGGCTACCCCCCTCTGGGCTTTTGATAACGAACTATTATATAAGGATGAAAGGTCGCAGGTGGCATTCATAAAAGCAGGTATTTTGGAAAAGCTTTTAAAAGGAGCATGGCCTGTTACCTGTTGCAGCTCATTATTTACCGTCAATGTATTATGTGCGAAATTGTTATACCGCGCCACCTGCCATCGTTGAGAGTTCTGCTTCATATTCCACAGGTCCACTCCTTTCGATTCTAATGATTCATAACTCTGTGCACCAAAATCCATTGCCCATCTTTCTCCTTCTGCATCCATTACAAAAGACCCTGCATCCATGTGACCATGATTCAGCGATGGAGATCCACCTTTAAAACCTATATAGATAGCTGTGGTATCCGTCCAGGAAGTTCTCATCAGTGCCACAGGATTTCTTCCTCTTCCCACCCACATAAGATCCTTTGGCGGCTGCATATTGGTTACACCTATTCCGGCGCTCCAGATCATGATTGATGGCAGCACCCTGTCTTTTACCTGTTTCTTCGCTTCATCATTCATTATTCTTTTTCTTTCCACCCACAATAAAGAAGGGTCTTTAAGTTTATTGGCAAACCAGAACATAGCGGAATTCAGTTCTCCTCCCGATCCCGAATCAAAAAAATTAAAAGGAACTCCTGTAGTACCGGTCATGTTTTCCATAAAGCCTGGTGTTTTTAAAAAACCAGGCTTATCTGTCAGGTCAAAATTTTCACCAAATAATTTATCCAGCGCACTTATAAATAGTACGTTAAATGTGGTTCCATAACCCCAGTAACCATAGCCTTCCGTGTAGTTACCATCAGGACCATACTCTTTCATTGGTATACCAATGGAAGCTATAGAACGGTTTATGATTGTTCTGGCAAGTTCGGGATTGTCTTCATAAATAGCCATGGCGCCATATGCTATACCGGCATTGCATACCTGGTTCCAGTTATGATTGGCTTTAAGCCAGCTATTATACTTCGGATCTAACGAAGGTTCTATGCCTTTCTTTAAAATGGCTTCTTTAATTATACTACGTGATTGACCAGACAAGCCTGCATAAAGCCAGTCATACCCAATGGAAACAGCCATTGTCATTTCAGCAACATCGAGGAAATGGGTAGGATTCCAATCGGTAAAAGCCGATACTCCCAGTAATTCCTGTTCAGCTCTCCTTAAATATTTATCATCCTGTGTCATCCGCCAGGCATAGGAAAGGAAAAATATTCTTCGTAAGCTTTCCCTTGATTTATCAAGCAGCCTTCTGCCTATTTTAATTCTTTCGGAGATTTTAAGTGGCACCATAGCATCAGATTCATTCAAGATGACCCGGTTCATTTTTTCCCATGTTACATCAGCAGTGATGCTTCGTTTGATATTGGCTTCTTCGCCTTTCAGTAATAATATTCGGGGATGATCAGCGAATTTCCGTGAGCCAATATAATCTGTTTGTGCTTTTCCGGAACAGGTCAGGAATAATAATAAGACGGATGTTAGAATTAAGTTTTTCATTGTGATATTTAAGTTGTCAGCTATCAGGTATAGGTTAACAGAATTTGATTTTAACTTACAAGTTATGACAAGTGAGTGAATCAAAATCCTGGGTAGATGTAATCTGGCTTAAATATAAATTTAAACAGGTTTCAATAATTACTTTTTGATATCTTACATAATCAAAAAAAGCTGATAGCTGATAGCTGATAGCTGCAATAAAATATATAACAATGATTTCTTCTTCACGCAGAAATGTAATCAAGACTCTTTCATTAAGTAGTGCTGTTGTAATGTTTTCTCCCAATAGCCTGCTGGCAGCAACGAGTAAGAAAAAAGATCGGCTGGGTGTGGCACTGGTAGGATTGGGATATTATAGTACCGACCTGCTTGCGCCGGCATTACAGCAAACAAAAAATTGCTATCTCGCCGGCATAGTTACAGGAACACCTTCGAAGGCAGAAGTTTGGAAAAAGAAATATAATATCCCTGATAAAAACGTTTACAATTATCAGAACTTCGATCAGATAGCTAATAACGCTGACATTGATATCGTGTATGTGGTGCTGCCACCATCCATGCATGAAGAATATGTAGTGCGTGCAGCTAACGCCGGCAAACATGTGTTTTGCGAAAAGCCAATGGCTATAACGGCAAAGCAATGCCAGTCAATGATTGATGCCTGCCGTAAAAATAAAAGATCCCTTGCCATTGGCTACCGGCTGCAACACGAACCAAATACGCAGGGATGGCGCAAGATCGTTAATCAAAAACTTCTGGGAAAAGTGCAGAAACTCAACTGTGGCGCCGGATACCAGGAAAACCGCACCGACCATTGGAAGCAAAAAAAAGAAATGGGTGGTGGTGTGTTGTATGATATGGGTGTCTACTCTATACAGGGTGCGCGCATGGGTGCAGGTATGGAACCCATTGCGATCTTATCAGCAAAAACTTCTACTACGCGTCCAAAAATTTACAAAAACGGATTAGATGAAACAACGATGGCAACGCTTGAATTTCCTGGTGGTGTGCTGGCTGATATTAAAACCAGTTTTGGAGAAGACATTAATTATTTGAATATTTTCTGTCAGAAGGGTGAAATCAAAGTGAGTCCTTACCAGGCTTATGCCGGTGTTCAGGCAAGCAGTCCATTAGGCGCAATAAACTTTCCTTATAATGTTCCCTGGCAGCAAGCCAAACAACTGGATGATGATGCTATGGCTATCATGCAAGGCAAGCCTATGCTGGCACCAGGTGAAGAAGGCCAGCGTGATATACATATTGTAGAATCAATTTATAAATCGGCCGCCTCAGGACAAAGAGTTTTGTTGTAGAGAAAAGATTATGACGAAAACAAAAAAATATTCAATGAGCAATCATGCCGTTGAATTAAGGATTTTGGGTCATGCCTTCGTTCTTAACCGGAATGATGAAAAATAACCAATAAACTCTCAGCGAAATAATTTTCAGTAAGGAAGATTGATTTTTGTTCATTAATGATTGTTGATTAGTATTGTTTTGGTCGCTATGCAGACTTAAAAGGTAATAATATTCACAATTTAAAAGATTTAAAAGTGAATTTAAAAACTTACTGCACTCTTATCGTAGGCTTGCCAGTATGAAAAACCTGATTACTTTTGCTGTTCATGAATCTGAAAAATTTTTTATTTCGCATTACTCATTGGGAATCCTGGGCTTTTCATATTAAATATATTCCTTTAATTCCGGCCTGGCTCTGGTATTGTCTTCGATCCGGTTCCTTCTGGTTCTTCACACCATCTAATCCCACTCTTACCTTCGGTGGTTTTGAAGGCGAGAGTAAAAGAGAAATGTATGACCAGTTACCGCCTGGCAGCTATCCACGTAGTATTTATATTTCGAATAATTTGCCTTTTAAAGAAGTGGAACAACAATGCAGTGAAGCCAGGTTTGAATATCCCTTTGCAGTAAAGCCCGATGTGGGAATGAAAGGATTTTTATTCAGACAAATCAATAATATTGATGAGTTTCGCCAATACCACGAAAAAGTTCCTACAGAATATATTATACAGGAACTGATAACATATCCTATTGAAGTAAGTGTGTTTTATTACAGGTTTCCAAATGAACAAAAAGGCACTGTCAGTGGATTCTTAAAGAAAGAATTGATGCAGGTTACCGGTGATGGTAAGTCAACTTTATGGGAACTGATACTTGCTTATCCGCGCGTACGTTTCAGGCTTAACGAAATGAAGTTAAAACATGAGGAAAAGTTAGCTGATATTATCCCTGATGGAGAAGTATTTTGTTTATCACAAGCATTGAATTTAAGTCGTGGTGGAAAGATGGTTAGCCTTGCACATGAGATAGATGAAAAATTAGCTAAGGTATTTGACGACCTAAGTCACTTTTCAAAGCATTTTTATTATGGGAGATATGACATAAAGTGCGCATCTGTCGAAGACCTTAAAGAAGGGAAAAATTATTCTATTCTTGAATTTAACGGAAGCGGCGCGGAACCTCATCATATATATGGCAGTAACAATAATTTACTACAGGCATATAAAGTTATTCTGCACCATTGGAATGTGTTATATAAAATTTCAAGATACAATCATGTAAAAGGAATTAGATACTGGAGTTTTAAAAAAGGCTTGAAATTTCTTAAAGATGCTAAAAAACATTTTAAGTTGTTAGGCCAGTTGGAAACTCAAACCCAATTATAAACTACCGCATGAACTATCAGCAGTTAGTAATCAGCTATTTAATCATTACTCACCTTTTAACAGTAAAGATGCAAGCGGTAACATACAATATATTCAACATATCTATAATAAATTTTTAATTTACATGGCCTTTTCGAACCTTTCTGTATCATGTTAATATGTTGTTTACTGACATACATTAAACAATATTTTTATTACTTTGATAATATAGTTTATCCAAACTTCTTTGATTAAATATTGTTTACATACTTCGAAAGCAATATAATTTTTTTACGGTTTTACAAAATTGGAAATTACTGACATACTTCTCATATCCGGCAATTATATCTACATACATCCGCCTCATTTTAAATTCATCTTTTGAGCGTTCTGTGGTTGATTGTTGATAATAAGAATTGATTGTAGAATTATAAGTAAAGGCATCTTTTTTGTAATCTTTTGTTTCAATCGATACTACCCATATGATAAATAATACCCATGAATCTATTATTGAAGAATACAATAATTATTTAAGTGCAAAAGAGTTTCCGTGTGTCGCGGCTAAAGCCGCGTTAGCAAAGCAGCAGGTAAAATGTATAGTGGCAGAGCATATGGCATGTCCAAAAGATGATATTGCCATCTTACAGTTTTTATACGATTTTATTGACGGTTACAGAAGTTCTGCACACCTTTTCCATAGTGCTTCTATTATTTTTAAAGGACCTGAATTTATTAATGAAGATATGTTTGACAGGTTATTGTGGCAACGGCTACAATCATTAGCCAACATTGATGCGCAATATTACAAACATGACAAAAGGGTAGATCAGCATCCGTTATCGGCCAACTTTAGTTTCAGTATTAAAGAAGAAGCTTTCTTCATTATAGGTTTGCATCCTTCCAGCAGCAGGCTTGCCAGAAGATTTAAATATCCCACTCTTGCTTTTAATCCACATGCACAGTTTGAAAATTTAAGGGCAGCCAATAATTATGATAAAATGAAGAATATTGTAAGAAAACGGGATATTGCTTTTTCGGGTTCCGTCAATCCAATGTTGGATGATTTTGGAACATCATCTGAAGTATACCAATATAGCGGCAAAATATACGATTCTACCTGGAAGTGCCCTTTAAATTTTAATCATGAATCTGTTGGAAATAATTCCCCCTCGTAGCGGTGTTTCTTTTATATTAAAGAAAGGCCAGCAGTTAAAAGTTGTTGATATTGAAGGAGAGCAGGTATCAGATTTTATCTGCTTTAACCTTCATGACAAGGCAGAGTATCTTTCTTCCGGAAGGACGATTGATTATGCTGAAACAATTTTTCTTACCACTGGTCATCCTTTTTATTCAAACCGCAGTAATATTATGTTTGATATTATTGAGGATACTGTTGGCAGGCATGATTTCTTATTAACCCCCTGCAGCGCAGAGACCTTCCGAATTATTTACGGTCATGCCCAACCGCACCGGGGATGCTTTGGTAACCTTTGTGCGGCATTGGAAGAATATGGAATTACCTCAGATCAGATCCCGATTACCTTTAACGTATTTATGAACGTTACAGTAGATGGGAAATCCGGAAAAGTTGCAGTGCATCCACCAATAAGTAAAGCAGGTGATTATATAATATTGGAAGCCAGGATGGATTTAATTGTTGGCTTGACGGCATGCTCAGCAGAGATGTCCAATAATTATTCGTTTAAACCGATAGGGTATGAAGTTCAGGTATGAGGTATGAGGAAACCCCGAAGGGGTAACATGATTATAGTAATGAAAGAATGTTTGAACAGAACCCCGAAAAGGTGACATGATTCTTCCTATATAAGAGCCTCTATGTCACCCCTTCGGGGTTCGCATTTTGTGTTTATCATTTTCTATAATCATGACACCCCTTCGGGGTTTTGAGTAATAATGCATTCCCTTATTTCTCATACAACATTGTCTTATCCTGAAAAAAGTTAACTCATACCTATACCTATTCTTCCAAACCTCTCAAAATCCCCTCAACATCTTCCTCCGTAGCACTCAGCTTAGCCTTACATATTTTTATCAACATCGCAGCTCTCTTAACCTTTTGAGATAGTTCATCAACAGAAATTGCTTCCGACTCTATTTCTGAAACGATTTCCTGTAGCTCTTCAAATGCTTCGGTATAATTCGGCTCTGCACTCATAATTCTCCTACTTTTGATATTGAGACTACATCGCTTTGTATCACCCCATCTATAACCATTGTTTCTAGTCTTTCTCCTTGCTTAACCTCGTTATAACTCCTGATGGCTTTACCATTCAATAAGGTAATGCTGTAACCCCGCTTCAAAACATTTTCAGGACTCAGGTTATTAATGGTTCTTTCCAGGTTATTCAACTCATTAGTCTGGCTCTTAAATAAAAATTTAGATTGCTGCAATAATGCATTAAGCAAGTTCAGCACTGAATTATTGCCGTTAGTAAGCAGGTTACTGGTCACCGAACGAAAATACCTGGTAGCATTATGGAATTTTAATTGCTCATCCTTTAAAATCTTCCTGGATATTCTTATAAGCTTTTCTTCTGCCCGATGTACAGGAACCGAATAATTATGAAATTTCTGAATCAGGAATTCTGCAAGCTTCGTAGGAGTAATGGCATTTTCAAAAGCCAGCATTTCAACAACGGTTTCATTGGTAGAATGTCCTATTCCGGTTATTACCGGCAATGGAAAAAGCGCCACTTCTTTTGACAAATGAAAATCGTTATAACACGACAACCCTATATCTCCGCCACCGCCACGTATGATTGCAACAACGTCAAATTGCTGATACAATTTTTTAATTTGCTGCAACTGATTAATAAGTGAATTAATTGCTTTCTCTCCCTGTAACAAGGCTGGAAAAAGTTTAAAGGAGAATCTGTATCCCCATTCATTACCTTCAATCACTTTCATAAAGTCAGCAAAGCCTTTACTGGTATCTACAGAAATGATAGCGATACGTTTTGGAAGTAAAGGCAGTTTAAATAATTTGTTGTTGCCATAAATGCCGTCTTGTTTAAGTTTGGCTATGGATTGAGCTTTTTCCTGTTCCAGGTCTCCCAGTGAAAAGCCGGGATCAATATCAATTATACGAAGGCTGAGTCCATATGAAGGGTCGAAAGTTATAGTTGCGCAGAACAGGATCTTTATTCCGTCTTTTAAAGGTTCTTTAACAGTGGATTGAAATGCACGATTAATTCGAAGGTAGTCATCCTTCCATAACACAGATCTTATTTGTGCGATCAGTTTCCCATTTTCTTTTTCAACAAGGTCAGGATAACAATGTCCTGAATGCGGGTAATAATTTAGTTTGTTCATTTCCGCCTTAATCCAAAAGGCGGATGTGTACCTGTTGGCAAGCGTTTTTTTAATGCTTTGCATTACTTGCATCAGGGTGAAAACTTTTCTGTTATTTATTTCTTCCGGCATGTTTGCAAAGATACTGTATGATGAGAAAAATAATTTAACCTCTATAAGTCTACTTAACCGGCGTTAACGTCACAGGTCCTAACAACCCCGAAGACTTGGGTTTCCATTTCGCAGCTGTAAAAATTCCATTGGCATCCCTGTTCTCCGCCAGCCGCGAAGGGAAATTGATATTATAAAATTTCTTCCATTCAACACTACGTTTATCAAGATCCGCTATGCGATTGGCCATTCCATTAGTAACATTAACCTGCAATAGGTTATCCATCTTCAACTGAGCAGCAGGAATCACCACCTGGAAAACCGGACCTACTAACGTTGCCAGCTTTTTTCCATTCAATATAACTTCAGCGCTTTCCTGAACGTTGCCTAAGTTCAGCAACCACCCTGGAAAACTACCGGCAGGCTTTTTCAGAGAAATGCTATACTGCGCTGTTCCTGAAAAATTTTTCACTTCATCACCCGGCAGTTCCGTCCAGGAACCAGGTTTTTTTATAAGAGAAGTGGCAGGTAGTGCAGGACCACCATCCAAGAACTTAATCTCCCAGTTACCGGTTATTTCGCGCGGTTCATCATTGGTTTGGATGTATGGAAATGGATTGGCTTTGATAGCCGCTAAAGAAGTTTGAACAATACAGCTTTCACCTTCATTAAGACTGAGAAATACGTCAGTACCACCGTTGGGTGCTTTCCTGGTTTTTGCCACACCACTCCTTTCCATCATAGGATCATAAAGAGCTACGCCTGTTGCTTTAAATGACAATGGTACCCACTCTTCTGTTTTGTGATTGCTGTTGTTTGAAATGAAGTAAACATTTCCATTCTCGTATTGACGCCGCACAAATAATAAATCCTGTTTCACCATCGTCTCCTGCCGGACTTTTGCAAACACTAAAAGTTTGGCAAGATCATCTCCTTTTAAGAAAAAGCCTTTGCCTATTACAGCCTTTGAAACAGCGGCATTATCGGTGTTATCAAAATTAATTTGTGATATTAATTTATGAAGCGCTTCCTTCCTTTTTTCCAATTGACCATACCCCGGAACTTTTACCGGTAAGTTCTTATAAAAAATTACCGTTGCTCCTAACTGAGCCAGCCTAAACAATTTATCCATCGTTTCTACTGTAATATATTTACAATCTGATAGCACAATGGTTTGATAATTTACACCACCTGTATACAGCTTGTTGTTCATTGCCCGAACCTGTTGCAGTTGTTTGTCCGAAATTAAATCGAAAGCATAGCCTTCTTTCAACAGGTATTCAGCGCTTGATTTAAAAACCGTATTTTCATAACCTTCCATTCCATCGAAATGTTGCAACAAGTTTATGGAGAGAGCGTCTATAGAATCTTTCTTCGTCTTTAAAATTTTATCTGCCGACTGATTTTTTAATGCTTCGGCATCAGGTGTCGCCTGGCCTTCCGTATATGCATTGATATTCCTACGGGAACGGATAGTTGCTAATGGTTCGGAAAAACGATCATTGACGGGGAAGAATAATAATACATCATTATCAGGCTTTCCTTTTTGCAGAAATGATTGAACATGCGCAACATAATTATTAACGGCAGCAAAGTCTCTCCAGAATGGATTGGCAGGCGTAAAATGAACGGCCGCATAAAATAACCATCCGGGCCATTCAGCATGCTGTGGTGAAAAACTGGTACCATGATAAAAGATATGATTAACACCACCGACAAAATATTTATCGAGCGCACGTTTTACATCACCGAGAGAAGATTGAAAATGTTCATTGAGCCAGGTGGCAGACTCTGATGATGCCAGAGGCTTTCCCATAACATGCGCGGCAGAAGTGGCGAATTTAAAGCGCAGGATATCGGCACCTTCTGTTTCCGGTATATCAATAGCGGAGTAAAGGTCAAGGATATTTGACGGCGAACCATGTGACTGGTTGCGTATCATAGCGCCTTTTGCTTTCGCCCAGCTATGCCAGGGACGCGTAAACTTTTCCAACAGCAATTCAGAAACAGTTTGGCGGTAATCATATAACACACGGCTGTTGATTTCTGCAGTATCAATTTTAAATAATACATCCAGGTGTAGCTTAACCCACATTGCAGCTAAATCACCTATTTTCATCAATTTTTGATTGATTTTGAGGTATCATATTTGTAAAATCCTTGCTGGTAAAGGGTTTATATTTTTCGGGTTGCTTGTAGTACACAGGGGG
>JAABUN010000381.1_pt1 | contig 116473 bp, 110 predicted proteins | sample 5559311 | NCBI WGS metagenome assembly JAABUN01 (sample SAMN10711877, study PRJNA513370) | rock metagenome | isolation source: Antarctica rocks | place: Antarctica: Victoria Land, Siegfried Peak sud | reverse complement strand
CATCTTCTCCGTCAGGTGCAAACGACGGATCTCGGCCCAGTTCTCCACGGTGATCACTCCTCAAGGTCACCGAGGGGTCAAAGTTCCAGCGGCACCAGGGGGTCAGTGTTCATGCGGCATCGACAGCCGTGCAGGACCGGCGCCTGCTGATGTCGCTCTGGACCCTGACCGTGATCGCCGTCGCCCTGTCGGCCGATGCGTTCGCCGTGGCCGTGGGCAAGGGGCTGACGATGCCGGGGCCGACCAGGCGTGGTGCCGTGCTGATCGCGGTCATGTTCGGGACGTTCCAGGGCGTGAGGGCGGCCGGGCTCGGGCAGGCCCGGCCGAGGGCGGCGAGGCGGTCCGGGGCGGCTCGGGTCGCGCCGGTCGTCGTCAACGTCCGCCTGGCCGCGGACGCTCTGGGGCCGTGCCCGTGCAGCGGAGGGACGGGTAGGTGCCAGCGGCGGGCAATCGCGCCAGGCCCGACAGGGTCGACCCGGTGCAGCAGCAGCCACGCGACCGTCTCGAGCCGGCCGGGTGGTGCCGTGGTGGGCGCGGGGCGGTGGCGCACCCGGTCGCGCAGCCGGCGCAGCACCTCGTCCATCGCCACGTACGCATCTCACCGCAGCATCACCATCCCGCTGTGACGCCTTGGGCTGCTTGGCTCTGTCACGGTCAGCGGCCCCATCGTGTCGGAGCTGTCTGCCCCGGCGGGGTGACAGCGGCGCTAGCGTCACGAGGTGCCGGAGCAGGATCTGACGTCGCTCGTGACGGCCTACTGGCAGCACCACGAGTTGTCAGGCGATCGGGAGCAGCGCCTGCAGGCAGAGGAGCTCTTCTGGGCCTGGGAGGCCGTCGATGAGGCGGTGCAGCCAAGGCCTCAGGCCGACACCCTGTCTCTGCTCGATGCCCTGCTCGAGGCGTCGGGTGCAGACGCCTTCTACGTCGGTGCTGGGCCCGTCGAGGATCTGCTGGACCGGTACGGCGCGCAGGTGCAGGAAGCCCTCGCGCAGCGGTGTCGGACGTCGGCGTCGTGGCGGCAGGCTGTGGGCTGTGTCTGGCTGGACGTCCCACTGCGACAGTGCTTGCCACTGTTGGCCGAGTACCTGCCGCCGCTTGCCGCGCGTCCCGCTGGGTCTCCGTCGTCGACCGTCTCCAGGAAGACCAGTCGGGACCGTGGGCAGGTCCGTCGGCGTGCGAGGCGGGCGCCGGGTCAGGTGTCCTGACCAAGGACGTTGTTGACGGGCGCGGCGCGGCAGGTGCTCTGACTGCTCTCGAGCCTCTCGCGGCGGTCCGAGCGAGCTGCCCCGCAGGTGCGACTCAGCTCGGAGCGGCCACCAGGGCATCGCCCAGAGGTGTCCTGGCATGGAGGACCAGGCGGCCGGCCCTGCGGCTGTCGACCAGACCTGCTTCTCTCAGCACCCCGAGGTGGTGCGAGGCGGTCGAGACCGCCAGGTCGCTCGCTTGCGCCGCCTCCGATGTCGACAACGGCTCGACGAGGCTGGTGAGGATCATCGCTCGGCCCTCACCGAGCAGCGCGGCGAGCGCTGCGGCACGCTGTACGTGGTCTCGTGACCACTGCTCGGAGAGCCCGTGCACCGGGTAGAACAGCACCGGCTGCGCGGGTGGCTCAGTGACCACGGCGCACGTGCGAAGGAACACCGCGGGCACGAGCATCAGCCCGGTTCCCGTGCAGTCCACGACCTCGCTGTGGCGCAGCATCGTGATCCGCACAGCGTCGCCACCCCAAGCAACGCGGTCGTGCAGGGTGCTGACCATGCGGGCCAGCCCGAGCTCCCCGATCCGTCGCGCACGCGTGGCGATGTCCGCGCGCAGCAGCCGTTCGACGGCCGGCCACTGAGGCTGCAGCAGGGCTTCCCAGACCTGCTCCCAGGCATCGGCGACGGCGACACGGGCTCGGGCGGGATCGGAGGCGAGACCCTCGAGAAGGACGCGCCGCGAGCCGCTCGAGCGCTGGATGACCTTGCCCAGGTCACGCCGGATGGCGTGTTCGCTCACCCCTTGCAGGCGCGTCAGCTCCTGTCCGGGCGACATGTCCCAGCTCGGGTCGGAGGTCAGGAAGTCCGGCAGGTAGCCGTCCCGGCCGATCAGTGCACCGAGCAACGCGACTGGGCGCTCCGGCACCCGGTCCCGAGCCGATCGCACCCAGCCCCAGTGCAGGGGGGCCTGGGCCGGGTCGAGGAGCGTACGCACCGCGCCGGCGAGCTCATGCCCTGGCGAGACGCCGAACCGGATGGCCGAGATGTCGCCGGGGCTCAGCCTGAACTCCACGACCTTTCGATGCACGTCTCAAGGCTAGGTGCCCCGAGCGGTCCTGGAGAGGCTGTACGACGCCGGCCCGGAAACGGGCCCCTCACCTCAGGAGTCGCACATGCGCAAGCTCATCGAGTCCACCTTCGTGTCCCTCGACGGCGTCATCTCCGACCCTCATGTCTGGGGGCAGCCGTACTGGGACGCTCAGCACAACGACTACAACGCCGCGCTCATGCGGAACGCCGGGGGCCTGCTGCTCGGCCGCGACACGTTCGAGGGCTTCGCTCAGGTCTGGCCGTCCATGACCGGTGCCCCCGGCGCGGACGTCATGAACGCGCTGCCCAAGCACGTCGCGTCCCGCACGCGGTCCGAGATCACCGAGTGGAACGGGCAGCTCCTGGTCGGTGACATCGCCGAGGCGGTGCACGACCTCAAGCGCCAGGACGGTGGCGACCTGGTCAAGTACGGCACCGGCGAGCTCGACGGGACCCTGCTCGAACACGGGCTCGTCGACGAGCTGCACCTGTGGATCTTCCCGTGCATCGTCGGATCCGGCGACCGCCTGCTCGACGGGGTGCTGAGCGGCCCGAGGCACCTCACGGTCGATGGCGTCACCGCCTTCGACTCCGGCATCCACGTGCTCCGCCTCGTCCCCAGGCACGACTCGTGAGCACTCCGGGGACGCGGCACTACCCACCAGCTGCCTACACAGGTGCCACGGGACAGGCCACGGCCTGGATGCACCGCGCCGACGGCAAGCCGAACACCCGGTCAGCGACAGGGGTGACGTGCGAGTACCTGGCGACCGGTGACCAGACCGAGGGTCGCTTCGGGCTGTACCGGTGGACCTTCGGCCAGAGCGAGTCGGGGCCAGCACCGCACTTCCACCGCTCCATCTCGGAGCAGTTCTACGTGCTGAGCGGAACGGTCCGGTTGTACGACGGCCGGGAGTGGCTCACTGCCTCAGCCGGCGACTTCCTGTACGTCCCCGAAGGTGGCGTCCACGGCTTTCGCGGCGGGACCGGGGCACAGATGCTGCTCATGTTCTCCCCCGGCGGGCCTCGAGAGGACTACTTCGAGACGCTGGCGCGAGGGCAGGCCTTCACGCAACAGGAACGATCAGCCTTCATGCTCCGCCACGACACGCACTGGTGTTGATGCGGCACCGGCCTGCGGACGGCTGCGGACCTGCAGCAGGGGCAGGCGTCGCACCGCCAGGCGTACACCGGGGAGGGCCTGGGGGAGGTGACCAGGACCTACCTGCTGATGCTGCTGGGGCACGTCGGCTGCACCGCCCGGCGCACCCCGTCGCCGCGCACGTGCCGTAGCGCCTGCCGATCGACAGCACCGCATCGACCAGCGACACCTCGACCGCGTGGAGCAGGCGCTGGGCCGCCCGTCGTCGGTGAAGGGGGCGCAGGCCCCCGTCACGGCGGTGGCCACCGGCAAGCTGGGCGTGGAGGCCAGGCGCTGGACCACGCGAGGTGGCGGCACGTGAGCGGCCGCCGGGGCGTCCGCGAGAACGACCGGCGTACCCGGGGGGGAGGGTCAGGCGGCGGAGGTGGCGACGTCGGCCGGCTCGGTCAGGTCGGCCCGGGTCGTCGCCGCCGGGTGCTGGTCGGGGTGGGCGGGAAGTCGAGCGCGGTCAGGTCGGCCGGGGCCCAGCCGGCTGCTGTCGCTGCGCCGTAGACGTCACCGACCGCCTCGCGCACGCCCGCGCGCAACGTGCCAGCGCCGCCACCTGACAGACGACCCTGGGCCTGCCAGCCCCCCCGGCGGGCACACTCAGCGCACCGAGCCCAGGAGCCACCATGACCGCGTCGGTCGACGCCACGCAGATCGCCGCGACGCTGCCCACGGTTCTTGCCGACCGCGACCGCCACGCCGTCGAACGCCTCCTGGCCCCTGACGTCCGCTGGGGCAGCCAGGAGGAGACCGCGCAGACCTGCCACGACCGCGACCGAGCCGGCGACACCTACGCGGCCCTGCTGGCCGCCGGCGTCCACCTCCACGTCCTCGACACGCACGTGGACGAGAACAAGGTCCTGGCTCACCTCGCCGTCATCGACCCCAGGGACGACGGCACCGCCGACTACCACCTGCGCGTCTTGCTGACCGTCCAGAACGGTCTCGTCGACGACATCCTGCAGCTCGACGACGACGAGCCCCCGAGCACCACGCTCCAGTAGACCCCGTGCTCGAGGCTGCGGCGATCGAGCTCAGCCCGAGGAGGGGGTCACCCGTTGGAGGGGCGGGGTTCCAGTCGCTGTCCTCGTATGCCGACGCCTGCAGGATGACCGGTCTGCAGGCGCCTCTGACGAGTGACCCGACTCTCGGCCGCCCAGCGGGGACCCGCCGACCGGGGCGCCCCGTCGCCGCGCTCGCGGTGATGGTCATCGCCGTGGCGGGCCTCGCCGTCGTGGTGATCGCACCGAAGTCCACCGCCGGTGCTGCCGTGTACCTGACGGTGGCTGTGGGCGCGGGCATCGCCGCCTGGCTCGGCGTCCGCACGCAGTCCGGCCACCGGCGGCGTGCCCTGCGGTTCCTGGCCGTCGGTGTCATCTCCACCGCGGTCGGCGACGTGATCTGGGCCAGCGACCTCTTGCTGACCGGCACCCAACCGGACGTGGGGCCGGCCGACCTCTTCTACGTCGCCGCCTACGTCTGCTTGGCCTCCGCCCTGCTCATGCTGAGTGAGGGGGGAGCCCTCACCGCCAAGGCGAAGCTGCACGCACTCCTGGACGGCGGGGCTGCGTTGGTCATCGGCCTGCTGATCGTGTGGCAGGCGTCCGTGCAGGACACCCTGAGCGATACCGGTCTTCCGCTCGCCACCAAGCTGGTCTGGGCGCTCTACCCCGTCCTGGACGCCGTTCTGATTGGTCTGGTCGCCCGCTGGATCCTGCTGCAGAACCGGGTCGGGGTCACCGGTCTGCTGCTGGTCACGGGCGCCGGCTGCTGGCTGGCCGCCGACCTGGGCTGGCTGGTCCTCGCCGCGCCGGACGCCTTCAGCGGTTGGCTGACCGCCGGCTGGATCGTCGGCGCGTGCCTGCTGGCCGCCGTGACCTTCCAGCGCCCCTTGACCGTCGACGAGGTCACGTTGGACGAGGGGCCGGTGCTGTCCAGCTGGCGCCTGTCGCTGGCCTTCCTGCCTCTGCTGGTGCCCGCGGCCTTCGAGTTCATCGCGTGGCGGGGCGACAAGGACATCAGCCCCGTGCCCGGGATGCTGACCACGGTGGTGCTGGTGCTGATGTTCACCGTTCGGGCCCAGCGGCTGCTGCAGGACAGCCGGTCTGCGGCCGAGCTCGTGCGATCCCAGGCTCGTCGCTCGGAGGCGCTGGCGCTCAGCTCCTCCGACGCCGTCGTCGTGGTCGACGCCGACGGCGCGCTCACGGGGGACTCCCGGTCCCTGGCCGTCCTGGTCGGGGCGCCCAGCCCGGCCGGGGTGCGGCTGGCCGACCTGCTGGCCACGCTGGACGTCGACCCGGCCACCGTCTCCGCCGTGCTCGAACGCGCCCGGCTGCAACCCGGCTCGGTGTTCGAGCTCGAGTTGCCCGGGCAGCGGCCCACCGGCGGATCGGTGTGGTTCGGCGGGCGCGCGGTCTGCCTGCTGCACGACCCCGACGTGCAGGGCATCGTTGTCTCACTGCACGACATCACCCGGCGCAAGGCGGCGGAGGGGGAGCTGGCCCACCAGGCCTTCCACGACGAGCTCACCGGGCTGGCCAACCGCACGCTCTTCCTGGACCGGACCGAGCAGGCGCTGCGCCGTGCCGGCCGCAGCGGGGCGGCGCCGACCGTGCTCTGCCTGGACCTCGACGGCTTCAAGGACATCAACGACAGCCTCGGCCACCTCGCCGGGGACGACCTGCTGCGCACCGTCGCTGGCCGGCTGGAGGGTGTTGTCCGGGCCGCCGACACGGTCGCCCGCCTCGGCGGCGACGAGTTCGCCATCCTGGTGGACGAGACCAGCGGCGGGCTGGCCGAGGCCAGTGCGCTCGCCGAGCGGCTGCTGGCCGTGCTGAGCGAACCGATCGAGCTGGACGGTAAGCGGGTCACCATCTCGGCCAGCGTGGGCGTGGTCGGCGCGTCGCTGGAGTCCACCCCGCTGTCCCTGCTCCGCGACGGCGACATCGCGATGTACCGCGCCAAGGCCGATGGCCGCGGGCGGTCGATCGAGTTCGCCCCGCACATGCGCATCGCCGCACTCGAGCGGATCGAGCTCGAGCGCGAGCTCGCCGGCGCGCTCGACGCCGGCCAGCTGCGCGTGGTGTACCAGCCGGTCGTGGACCTCACCGACGAGCACGTCGTGGGCTTCGAGGCGCTGCTGCGCTGGGACCACCCCGAGCTGGGCCTCATCATGCCGGACCGGTTCATCCCGATCGCGGAGGAGACCGGCATGATCGTCCCGATCGGCCGCTGGGTCCTCGAGGAGGCCACCCGCACGCTCGCCCGCTGGCAGCGGGCCCATCCGCGCACCCCCGCGGTGTCGATGGCGGTCAACGTCTCCGCCCGCCAGCTGGCCAGCGCCTCGTTGATCGAGCACGTCCAGAAGGCACTCGTCGACAGTGGCATCGAGCCGTGCTCGCTGGTCCTCGAGGTCACCGAGACGGCGCTGGTCACCGATCCGCAGGCGGTGGCCGAGCAACTCGCCCAGTTGCGTGCCCTGGGCATCCGGCTCGCCTTGGACGACTTCGGCACTGGCTACAGCTCGCTCAGCTACCTTCGGCAGTTCGACGTGGACATCCTCAAGATCGACCGCTCGTTCGTCGCCACGATGACCGCGCCCGGCGACGACGCCGCGATCCTGCACGGGCTCTTGGAGCTCGGTCGGCGGCTGCAGTTGGAGGTGGTCGCCGAGGGCGTCGAGCTCGAGGTTCAGCGGGACCTGCTCCGCGACGAGCACTGCGGGCTGGCGCAGGGCTACTTGTTCGCGCGGCCGCTGGACATCGCCGACGCCGAGCTGACGCTGCTGACCGCCCCGCCGTCGACCACCGGGATCCCGGCCCCCCGCGTCGGTGGCGCCACCGAGCCGGAGCCGCTGGTCACCGAGTGAGCGCCCCGGTCAGCGCAGCGCGGCCAGAGGACCCAGAGAAGGCCCGACTGGCGCAGTACCGAGGGGCGCCGCGGGCAGCGCGCAGCGCGGGCTCTCGCCCCAGCGCTCTCGCTGGTGCTCGCCGTCAGCGGCGCCGGCCGGCCGTCGGCGCCTTCCCGGTCGTGGTCCGTGCCGCGGGTGCGGTCGGGGCGGCGTTGGGCGCGGCTTGCGCCGCGCTCACCGCTCTGATCGGTATCGGGTAGCTCTGGGCGGCGGTCGTGGGCGCAGGCGCCCCGGCTGTGGCGGGACCGCCACAGCGCCTCCAGGCGGCTGATCGCCTCCGGGTGTCGCCACCACTCGCAGCACCAGCGGAACGTCGGGGTGGTGCGCCGGCGTAGGTCGGCGCGAACACCGACACGACCCAGTCCTCCAACGAGCCGAAGCACGGCCGGAACGGCTCCGGGTCGCCTGCTGGCGCAGCGTCGACGAGCTGCAGCAGGTCCCCGCTGCCCTGCGCGGCCAGGGCCTCGAACCGATCGGGCTGGTCGTCGCTGGTCACACGGACTCCTTGCAGGCGATGAGCTGGCGCGGGTCGGCCGAGCCGCCGCCGTCAGGGGTGCCGCGGTCGGCTCCCGGTCGGGACAGGTCCCGGGCCATGACGGCGCAGAGCAGTCCCGGCGTTGTCCGGGTCCGGGTCGGCCGTTCCTGTCGACCGTGGTGCACTATCGTGCACCGCGTGGAGCACCGGCAGAGGGGAAGGGCATGGAGACCGTCGACGTCGCCCTCGTGATCGGGGGCCGGGTCCGCGACGGCCGCCTCGAGCGCGGCTGGACCCTGGACGAGCTCGCCGAGCGCTCCGGCGTCAGCCGTCGGATGGTGGTCAACGTCGAGCAGGGCGCGAGCAACCCGAGCATCGCCACGCTGCTGCGGCTGTCCCACGCGCTCGGGGTGGGGCTGCCCGCGCTGGTCGACGTCGAGCGACCCGGCGCGCTGCGGGTCATCGGCGCCGGGCAGGCACCGGTGCTCTGGCACGGGCCCGCCGGCGGGCAGGGCGTGCTCGTCGCCGGCACCGACCCGCCCGACGTGGTCGAGCTGTGGGACTGGACGCTCGAGCCCGGCGAGGCGCACCGCACCGAGGCGCACGCGCCGGGCACCCGGGAGCTGCTCCTGGTCCTCGCCGGGCGGGTGGAGCTGACGGTCGGGCAGCAGACGCAGCTGCTGACGGTCGGCGAGTCGGCGCAGTTCGACGGCGACGTCGCGCACGGCTACGCCCAGCCCGGTGACGGCCCGGCCCGGTTCTGCCTCACGGTGCTCGCGCCGCGCGTGACGAGCCGGTCCGGCCGATGACCGGCACCGCCGGCGCCGGCGCCCCGCGCGGCCACTGGCTGGCGGCCGCGGGCGTGGACCCGTCCGTGCTGGAGCTGCGGCCCGACTACCGCGCCCTGCTCCTGACGGTCGACGGCCTCGTCCCCGGCCCCAGCGACGCGGCCGGCGACGCGCTGCTGCGGCAGGCCGAGGCCGCCGCTCGGACGGCGCTGGCCACCCAGAAGGTGGAGGACCTGCCGCACGTCGCGGCGTGGCGGGACGCCTACCGCAGCTTCGGCGCCAAGCCGCAGCGCACGCGCAACAGCCTCGAGGCGCTGCTGCGCCGCGCGGAGGCGGGGCTGCCGCGCGTCAACCGGCTGACCGACCTCTACAACGCCGTGTCCGTCCTGCACCAGGTCCCGCTCGGCGGCGAGGACCTCACCCGCTACAGCGGGCCGCCGCGGCTGGTCCGCGCCGGCGGCGCCGAGCCGTTCGACACGGTCGCCGACGGAGCCGACGTCGTCGAGCACCCCGAGCCCGGCGAGGTGGTGTGGACCGACGACGCCGGCGTCACCTGCCGCCGGTGGAACTGGCGACAGGGCCGCCGGACCGCGCTCACCGACGACACGACCGCGGCGCTGTTCATCTTCGACGCGCTGGACCCGTTGACCGACGAGGCGCTCACCGCCGCCGCCGACCACCTCGCCGACCAGCTCACCCGCCTCGGACCGGACGTCCGCACCGACCGCCGACAGCTGGGCGCCCCCGCACCGGGGACGCCGGGCACCGACGGCCCCCTCACCGACAGGAGCCGCACGTGAAGGACGTCGACCTGCCCGACGGGCCCGGGAGCCCGCTGGTGCGCGGCTTCGCCGCCTGCCTGTCCTCCGTTACCGAGATCCCCCTCGCCGACCTGCCGCCCCTGACCGGCGAGGAGTCCCTGGCCCACGCCCTCGGGACCTGGCGGAGCTGGCTCGCCGGCCGGGACTGCGGCCTGGTGCCGATCGCCGACCCCCGCTCGTTCCAGTGGGCCGGCTACTGGATCGCCGTCACCGACCACGACGACGGGCCCCGCGCCGACGGCCCGCAGCGACAGGTCGCCGCCCTGGCCTTCGGCACCCCACCCGGGATCGTCCTCAGCCCCCAGCACCCCGGCCTGCTCGGCCGGGCGACCGCCGGCCTGCCCATCACCAGCGCCTTCGCCGTCGCGTCGCTGGACCCCGTGCCGTCGCGGCCCCGCGCGCCCGCCCCGCTGACCGGGACCGTCGAGCAGATCGCGATCGCCCCGCACGCCGAGGCCGCCATGCAGGTCGTCGGCAGCGGCCACGCCCTCGCCGGTCACGGCCTGGAGGGCGACCGCTACGCGTCGAGCGCCGGCACCTTCAGCCCCCGCACCGGACACCGCCCCGGCTACGACCTGACCCTGATCGCCGCAGAGGTCCTCGAGGAGCTCACCGCCGGCGGCGCACCCGTGGACCTCGCCAGCACCCGGCGCAACGTCCTCACCCGCGGCATCGACCTCGACGCGCTCGTCGGACGGGAGTTCAGCATCGGCGACGTCCGCTGCCGCGGACTGCGGCTCTGCGAGCCCTGCGCCCACCTCGAGCGACTCGCCGGACCCGGCCTGCTCCGGCCGCTCATCCACCGCGGCGGCCTGCGCGTCGACGTCCTCAGCGACGGCACGATCACGACCGGAGCCACGATCACGACCTGAGCGCCAGCAGGTCGTCGCCGGGCACCCGTCGCCCGTCAGCGCGAGTGCGGGGGTCGTGGTCGACGGCGCGGGAGCGGAGCTGCGGTCTACTTGCGGCCGGCGGGATCCGTACCGAGCGTGGAGTGGTGATGCGAGCACGCTCGGTCCGGCGCGTGACGGCGTCGGTGCTGCTTGTCCTGTGCGCGGTCTACGCAGCGGCGTGGCTGACGACGGAGCGGTTCGGCGCGTCCCGCGCGGTGGCGTGGCTCGAGGCCGACGCCGGCGACGTCCACCGCTTCCCCGCCCGCGCGGTCCCGGCAGGCGGTCCTGTGCTGGAGCTGCCCGCCGGCCCGCCCCTGGACCTGGCGCAGCTCTGGGGAGTGGCTGACCCGGTCGGTCTGCTCGAGCAGACGGACACGGCGGCGTTCCTGGTGGTGCAGGACGGCGTGGTGCGCCACGAGTGGTACTCGGCCCGCTCGGGACCGAGCCAGCTGCGCACGTCGTTCTCGTCGGTGAAGTCCGTGGTGTCCACGCTGATGGGGCTGGCGATCGCGGACGGCGCGGTGGGGTCCCTCGACGACCCGGTCACCCGGTACGTCCCGGAGCTGCTGGACGAGGACCCGCGGTTCGCGGACATCACCGTCCGGCACCTGCTGACCATGTCGAGCGGGCTGCGCTACGTCGAGCGGCCGCTGCCCTGGAGCGACGACGCGCAGACCTACTACGGCACGGACCTGCGCGCGACGGCGCGGGGAGCCGAGATCGTCGGGCCGCCGGGCAGGACCTTCCACTACAACAACTACAACCTGCTGCTCGAGGGCCTCGTGCTGGAGCGGGCGACCGGCAGGTCGGTGTCGGACTACCTCTCGGAGCGGCTGTGGCGGCCGATGGGCGCCGAGGCGGACGCCTCGTGGAGCCTGGACAGCGACGGCAGCGGCTTCGAGAAGATGGAGAGCGGGCTGAACGCGGTCGCCCGTGACTACGCCCGCTTCGGGCTGCTGTTCGCCCGCGGCGGGCGGGCCGACGGCCGGCAGGTCGTGCCGGAGGCCTGGGTCCGCCAGGCCACGTCGCCGCAGGCAGCCGGCGGTCCGGCCGACTTCTACGCCCTCCACTGGTGGACCCGGGCGGGGCGCGGCACGCCGCTGCCCGCCGGGCACGCGCTGGCCCAGGGCAACCTCGGACAGCTCGTGTACGTCGCACCGGACCGCGACCTCGTCATCGTGCGTCTCGGCGACGAGTACGGCGTCGAGGACTGGCCCCAGCGGTTGGCCCGCCTCGCCGAGCGGCTCTGAGCAGACGCAGCCGCCCCGAAGGCCGGCCTACGCGCCCAGCCGGAGCGGTGCCGGCGGTGACCAGCGGGTGGGTCCGGCCATGCCGGCGAGGGCCAGCCGTCGTGGCACCAGGCGGACGAGCCCGTTGCGCAGCGCGGCGGGCACGGCCCCGCTGACCTCGACCGGCCGTCCTGCCCGGTCGGACTGCGCGGACATCTTCTCGGTGCGGGGGCGGCGCTGCCCGTCGTAGCGCTGCAGAGCCGCGCCGACGTCCGTGCCGGCGCTGAGCTCGGCGGCGAGCACGACGGCGTCCTCCAGCGCCATGCACGCGCCCTGGCCCAGGTGCGGCGTCATCGCGTGGGCCGCGTCGCCCAGGAGCGCGACCCGACCCCGGCAGGACCGCGGGAGCGGCCGCGGCAGCGCGTACAGGTCGTGCCGCAGCACCGCCTCGGGCCGGGTGGCGGCGATGACGTCGGCGATCGGCTCGTGCCACCCGCCGAAGCGGCGCAGCGCCTCGGCCCGGTCGTCCGCGACGTCGGTGCCCTCCGGGAGCTGGGCGGTGGCGTACCAGTACACCCGGCCGTCGACCAGCGTCACCAGGCCCACGGACTCCCCGCGTCCCCACGTCTGCGAGCCCTCCGCCAGCGCGAAGCGCTCGTCGGTCACCCCCCGCCAGGCCGTCAGCCCGGTGTAGGCGGGCGGGGGAGCGTCCGGCCAGAGCAGCTGGCGCACGGGGCTGCGCAGGCCGTCCGCGCCGACGACCACCTCGGCGTCGAGGTGGCGCTGCCCGGCCCCGTCGGTGTACGTCACCCGGGCAGGTGCCGCGGCCGAGCCGGCGTCCAGGCCCGTGACCGTGCTCCCGGTGCGCACGACGCCTGCGGGCAGGCCCGCCAGCAGCTCCCGGTGCAGGTCGGCGCGGTGGACCATCAGCAGCGAGACGGGTGGCACCTCGCCCGGCTGCAGCGCCGGTGACCGCAGCAGCCACCCGCCCGTGCTGGTGCGCAGGCCCCCGCCGTCCGTCGTGGTCCCGTGGGCCCGCAGCGGCCCAGCGAGCTCCAGCCACTCGAGGGCGCTCAGCGCGTTGGACCACAGCGAGAGCCCGGCCCCGACCTCCCCGAGCTGCGCCGCGCGCTCCAGGACCGTGACGTCCCAGCCCGCCCGCCGCAGCCCCACGGCGGCGGCCAGCCCACCGATCCCGGCGCCCACGACGACCGCCCGACCACGTGCCTGATCCACAGCAGCCTCCCGTACGCGGCGTCCTCCGACCGTAGAGGACCCGTCGAGGCCGATGACGGCCGGCACGCCCTGCTCACAGGAGCGCACCGGACGCCTCCGGGCGGGCGAGGGGTGCACCGCCGGGGCCGACGGCCGGGCGCGGTGCCCGGCCGTGCCCGCGCACCGGCTCCAGGAGGCGGACGCCGTGCGTGCGGGAGACCCAGACGGTGAGCGCGGCCGTGGTGGCGAGCATGGGTGGGAGGGAGACGAGCAGCAGCCACGGGTCGACGGCGCCCTGCTGCAGCGAGCTCGGGCTCAGCGGCGAGGCGAGGAACAGCGGCAGGTTGTTCGCCGTGTGCACGACGACGGCCAGCTCCAGGCCGCCGCTCTTCCACACCAGGAAGCCCATGCACAGGGCGAAGGCGGCGACGTCGATCTGGCCGACCCGGTCGTAGCCGTGGCCGGCCACGAAGAGCGGGACGGGCAGCACGACACCCACCACCGGCCTGCGCAGCCACGTGCCCACCAGCTGCATCGGCAGGCCGCGGAAGGCGTACTCCTCCGCGGCGCACTGCAGCGGCGTGAGCAGCAGCGCGACGACGACGACCGCCAGCAGCCGGGCGTCGACGGGCGGCAGGGAGAGGTCCTCCGGCGGGGCGAGCGCGATCCAGGTCCAGTGCAGGAGCGCGTAGACGGGGAGCGCGACGGTCGCGGCGCGCAGGGCCATCCCCCAGCGGAAGCGGCCGGTGACGGAGTGCACGGTCCCGCGCTGGCCGCCGCCCCAGTGCAGGCCGAGCACCACCACGGGGATCAGCAGGGCGAGCAGACCGAGGCCGAGCAGGAGGTCCACGGGGTTGCGGGGGTCCGCGAGCTCGGCCGAAGGGGTGAGGGCGGCGGGGAACGACCCCGACTCCGACGCGAACACGACGACGAGCGCGATGGTCAGGCCGAGGACCGTGAGGGCCAGCACGAGGCCGGCCGCGACGCCGAGGGTCGCGAACGGGCGCCACCACCGCGCTGTGCTCGCGTCGAGGTGCGCGAGGCGGTGGTAGGCGAGCGGAGCGCTGCGCTGGACGACCTGCCCGGCCGTGACGGCCGGGACGGACGTGACGGCCGTGGTGGTGGGTGCGTCGACGGTGGCGACCTCGGTGGGGGGCGCCTCGGTGGTGTAGGTCTCGGTCATGGCGCCACTGTCGCGACGGCCGCTCGGCGGCGGATCCGCCGTCCGGTCCGATCTGGACGGCCGCGCCGTCCGGTCGGAGGGGGCCCGTTCGGAGGAGGTGGGGTCCTGCTCGAGGACGATCCCGGGACGACCTCGCCTTCGTACGCTGTCGCGGTGACCGCACCCGCCCAGCCCGTGGCCACCGCCGCCGCGCGCGTGCAGCCGTCGGACGACGCAGCGGCCGGGCCGGCCGGGCGGCCGGCCCCGCTCACGGAGCGGCGCCCCCGCCTGCGGGCGGCCGCCGTGTCCACGGTGTGCTCCCTGCTCGGTCCTGTGCTGTTCTTCGTCGTCCTCGGGGTGGACCTCGAGTCGGGCCAGGAGCCGCAGCGACCCGCGCTGTGGGTGCTGCTGCTGCTCGCCGACGCCGTCGTGGGCGTCACGGCGGGGGCGCTGGCCGGTCCCTTCCGCGGGTCGCGGGCGGCCTCCCTGGCGCTCGCCGTCGCCGCCACGGTCAGCACCTGGGCCTTCCCGGCCGGCGTCGTGGGCATCGTGCGGATCGGCGCCCGCCGCTCGACCGCGCTCGACGTCCTCGTCGTCGCGGTCTTCGTCGTGGGCGGCGTGGGCTGGACGCACCTGAGGGAGCAGGCGGCCCCGCCGACGAGCGACCCCGTGCCCTGGTGGGTCGAGGTGCTCGCGCTCGGGGCGGTCGCCGCGCTGCTGCTGCTGTGGGGGCGCATGCGCGGGACGCGGGCAGCGCTGCTCTCGTCGCTGCGGCAGCAGACCGCTGCCGCCGAGCGCGAGCGGACGGCGCTCGCCCACGGCCGGGAGGCCGACGTCGCACGCACGCGCGCCGAGGAGCGCAGCGCCATCGCGCGCGACATGCACGACACGCTCTCCCACCAGCTCTCCCTGATCGCGCTGCACGCCGGCGCGCTCGCCTCCCGCGACGACCTGCCGCCGGAGCGGGCGCGCGAGGCCGCCCGGACCGTGCGCGACGCGGCGGCGGACGCGAACGCCGTGCTCCGCGAGGTGCTCACCGCGCTGCGCAGCACCGACCCCGGGCAGCGGCTCGGGCACCACGGCGGAGCCGAGCCGCTGCCGACCTCCGCCTCCGTCGAGGCGTACGCGGCGCGGGCGCGGGCGCAGGGGCAGCAGGTCGACGTCGCCTGGCACGGGCTGTCCGCCCGGGACCTGGACGAGCGGTCCCCGGCGACCGCGGTCTCGCTGGCGCAGATCACCGGCGAGCTCCTGGTCAACGCGCACAAGCACGCGCCGGGGGCGCCCGTCGACGTGGTCCTCGCGCGCGAGGGCGAGGACCTCGTGCTGCGGTCCTGCAACCCCCTCGTCACCGCGCCGTCGACGGCGCTGGGCACCGGGCTCGGGCTGGTCGGGGTCGCGGAGCGAGCACGCCTGCTCGGCGGGACCGCGTGCCACGGCGCTACGGGCGACAGCCGCTGGGTCGTGGAGGTGGTGGTCCCGTGGAGGGCCTGAGCGCGACGTCGGACCGGACCGCTGACGCCTCCTCCGCGGTCCGCGTCCTCGTCGTCGACGACGAGCGGCTCATGCGCGCCGGGCTGCGCCTCATGATCGACGGCGCCGCGGGGATCAGCGTGGTCGGCGAGGCGGCGGACGGGGCGGCCGCCGTCGCGGCCGTCGACGCGCTGGACCCGGACGTCGTGCTCATGGACGTCCGGATGCCCGTGACCAGCGGCATCGAGGCGACACGGCAGCTGGCGCAGGCCGGGGCGCGGGCCCGCGTCGTCGTGCTGACGGCGTTCGAGACCGACGACCACCTGCTCGAGGCGCTGCGCGCCGGTGCCGTCTCCTTCCTGCTGAAGGACGCTCCGCCCGAGGCCGTCGTGGCGGCCGTGCACGACGCCGCGCAGGGGCGGGCCGCCTTCTCGCCGAGCGTGCTCGCACGGCTGGTCGCCCTGGCGGCGGCGCCGCAGCGGGGGCAGCCCGCGACCGCGACCGCCGGCACGAGCGCCCGGCGTGCGGCCGGGCCGCCGGAGGGCATCACCCCGCGCGAGTGGGAGGTGGGTCGCTTCCTCGCCCAGGGCCTCACCAACGCCGAGATCGCCGCCGGGCTGTTCCTGAGCACCACGACGGTCAAGACCCACCTGACGCACCTGTTCGAGAAGCTGCACGTCACCAACCGCGTGCAGCTCGCCATCCGCGTCCTGGAGCACGACGGCGCCGGCTGACCGCTCGGGTCCGGGTCGCCGGAGGACGCCGACGCGGACGGCCCTTCCCGCACGGTGTCGGGAAGGGCCGTCCGCGCGGGGCCGGTCAGGTGGGTGCCGGTCGGGCCGGGAGGCGGCGCCGGCGTGGCCCGGGTGGAGCTCAGACGGGGCGGCGCCGGAGGGCGACGGCGGCGGCGAGCACCGGGACGACGACCCAGGCGGCGAACACGACCCCGCCAGCTCCGGAGCTGAGCAGGTCCGGGGTGGGGACCACGCTGGTGAAGGACGTCCCGGCGTTGGACGGCAGGTAGAGCAGCACGTCGTCGCGGATGCTGGCGGGGAGCAGGAAGCTGCCGAGGACGGGGACGAGGAAGACCAGGGCGAACAGCGCGGAGATCGCGGCTGCGGTGCCACGCAGGAGCGTGCCGAGGGCCAGCCCGATCACGGCGATGCCGGTCAGGTAGGCGGCCGTGCCCAGGACGGCACGCAGGACCCCGGGGTCTCCCAGCGTGGCCGTCGCGACGTCGAGGTCGCCGGCGCCGAGCAGCCACTGGCCGACGAGGAACGTCGTGAGCGTCGACGCCACCATGACCGGCAGGGTCACGGCGATGAGCACGGCGACCTTGGACCACAGCACCGGCAGCCGCCCGGGCACGAACGTCATGGTGGGGCGGATCGTGCCGGTGGCGTACTCGCTGGTGATGCTCATGACGCCGAGGATCCCGATGATCAGCGGGACGAGCAGGATGCCGCCGAGCACGGTCGCCGTCGGGTCCTCCACGGCCGCGCCGCCCTCGTCCAGCGAGGCGGTCAGCAGGCCGCCGTTGAGGGCGGCGGCGGCCGCACCGATGAACAGCAGCGTGCCGGCGGACGCGAGCAGCGTCATCGTGCTGCTGCGCACCGAGCGCAGCTTCACCCACTCCGAGCGCAGGACGCCCGAGGCCGTGACGGCCCGCTCGGGCTGCCGGGAGCGCGCCCCGGAGGGCGGGGACGGCTGCTGCGAGCGCGCAGGAGCCGGCGGGCCGGGGACGCGGGTCGTGGGCTCCAGGGTGGTGGTCATCAGGCGGCCTTCCGGTCCGGGGTGGACGTGCTGGTGGGAGCGGCGTCGTCGGTGGTGGTGGTGGTGGTGGTGAGGCCGTGGTACTCGACGGCGTCGGCGGTGAGCGCCATGTAGGCCTCCTCCAGGGAGGCCTGCTGCAGGGTCAGCTCGTGCACGGTCAGGCCGGCGCCGGCGGCGCGGTCCCCGATCTGCTGCGTGGTCAGGCCGGTGACCTCCAGCGCGCCGTCGGCGCGGGTCGCGACGACGACGTCGCCGCCGCCGAGCAGGCCCCGCAACCGGGCGGCGTGCGGGCTGCGCACCCGCACGCTGGTCGTCGACTGCGCGACCAGGTCGGCGACGGACATGTCGGCGATCAGCCGTCCGCGGCCCAGCACGACCAGGTGCTCGGCGGTCAGCGCCATCTCGCTCATCAGGTGCGAGGACAGGAACACCGTCCGGCCCTCGGCGGCCAGGCTGCGCAGCAGCTCGCGGATCCACCGGATGCCCTCGGGGTCCAGCCCGTTGACCGGCTCGTCGAGCATCACCGTGGCCGGGTCGCCGAGCAGCGCGCTCGCGATGCCGAGGCGCTGGCCCATCCCGAGCGAGAAGCCCCCCGACCGCTTGCCGGCGACCTCGGTGAGGCCGACCAGCTCGAGCACCTCGTCGACGCGGGAGACGGGGATGCCGTGCGTGGCCGCGCGCCCGCAGGTGGTCGCGGGCCGACCGGCCGGGGTGCCGGGCGCCGGCGTCCAGCAGCACGCCGATCTCCTGCGCCGGTGCGGCGTGGGCGGCGTACGGGCGGCCGTTGACCGTCGCGGTGCCCGCGTCCGGGGTCTCCAGGCCCACCAGCATGCGCATGGTGGTCGACTTGCCGGCCCCGTTCGGGCCCAGGAAGCCGGTCACCACCCCGGGCCGCACCGTGAAGGTCAGCTCGTCGACGACGGTCTTGTCGCCGTACCTCTTGGTCAGTCCGTCCAGCTCGATCATGATGTCCTCCACAGGTCTTTGCGGCCTGTCCGGCCGCTGACGAGGACTCTGCTGGCCGCAGCGGCCCGCGTCGTCGTCCACGTGCAGGCACCGCCGCGTACTGCAGCGGCAGCAGACCGGCCGGCGCGCGTGCTCCGGCGCCGCCGCTGGGCTGCTGGCACGGGGAGTCGCGGCCGCCGCCGGCCCCGGACCGTGCGGGGACGGGGACGCGCCCCGTCCGGGGACAAGGGGCAGGGGGCTCAGGCGGGGTCGGCCCGGACCAGGCCGCTCTGGTAGGCCATCACGACCAGCTGCGCGCGGTCCCGGGCGCCGAGCTTCATCATCGCCCGGTTGACGTGGGTCTTGGCGGTCAGCGGTGACAGGAACAGCCTGCCGGCGATCTCGTCGTTGCTGAGTCCCTCGGCCACCAGCGCGACGATCTGGCGCTCCCGGTCGGTGAGGGCGGCCAGGCTGGCCGGTGCGGCGACAGGGGCCTGGGCGGGACGCAGGTAGCGGCTGATCAGCGCGCGGGTCGCCTGCGGCGAGAGCAGCGCGTCGCCGGCGGCCACGGTGCGGATCGCGTCCAGCAGCACCTGCGGCTCCACGCCCTTGCCGAGGAAGCCGCTCGCGCCGGCCCGGACGGCGTCGACCACGTGCTCGTCGAGCTCGAAGGTGGTCAGGACCAGCACGCGCACCCCGGCGAGGTCGTCCTCGGCGCTGATCCTGCGGGTGGCCTCGATGCCGTCGACCTCGGGCATGCGGATGTCCATCACGACCACGTCGACGCGCTCCGACCGGGCCAGGGCCACGGCCTGTGCGCCGTCGGAGGCCTCCGCGACCACCTCGAGGTCGGGGGCGGAGTCGACGAGCGCCCGGAAGCCGCTGCGGATGAGCACCTGGTCGTCCGCGAGCAGCACGCGGATGGTCATGGCGGTGGCTCCTCGAGCGGCAGGTCGGCCTCGACGCAGAAGGTGTCACCCGGACCGGCTCCGGCGCCGACCGTCCCCCCGACCGCTGCCGCGCGCTCGCGCATGCCGAGCAGTCCGTGGCCGGTGCCCGTCGCCGTGCCGTGCGCGTCGTGGGCCGGGCGGGGGTGCGCGCCGGCCGCGACGGGCACCGGCGTGGCGTTGACGACCCGCAGGCGCAGCGACGCGGGCCGGTGGTCCACGTCCACGTGCGCCCACCCCGTCCCGTGCTTCAGCGCGTTGGTCAGACCCTCCTCCAGCACCCGGTAGGCGACCAGGTCGACCGTGGCCGGCAGCTCCCGCGGCTGTCCGTGCAGCGACCAGTCCACGCTCAGCCCGGCCACCCCGAAGGACTCCAGCAGGGCCTCCAGGCGCGCCAGCCCCGGCGCCGGCGCCCGGCTGCCGTCGACCTCGCCGGGCTCGCGGAGCACGGTGAGGATGTCGCCGAGCTCCGACAGGACGTCCGCCGCGGCCCGGCGCACGTGCCCCAGGGCGTCCGCGGCAGCAGCCGGGTCGGTGGGCAGCAGGTGCTGCGCGGCGCCGGCCTGCACGCTCACGACGGCGATGTGGTGGGCGACGACGTCGTGCAGGTCCCGGGCGATGCGCACCCGCTCCTGCGCGACGCGTCGCAGCGCCTCCTGCTCACGGCTGCGCTCGGCGCGGGCGGCGCGCTCCTGCACCGCGGCGAGGTAGGCGCGCCGGCTGCGCACGCCGTTGCCGACCGCCGCGACCAGCGCCGTCCACGGCAGCACCGAGAACGTCTGCTCCCACCGCTCGCTCGGGCTCGAGCCCATCGCTGCCGCGGACGCCAGCACCGCGGCCGTCGCCACCCACGCCAGCAGCGTCGACCGGCGGTCGCTGCGCAGGGCCACCACGTACAGGGCCAGCATCGGCGCGAACACCGCGAAGGTCTCCGGCCCCCGGGTCAGCACCACCGCGGCCGCCCCCGTGGTGGTCAGCACCAGGGCCAGGACCGGGAGCCGGTGGCGCAGCGGGACCACCGCCAGCGCCAGGGCGGTCAGCACGGCCTCCACCGCGGAGCGCGGGTCACCCACGTACGGCGCCAGCACCAGGTCCATCGCCAGCAGCCCGGCCGCCACCGCGGCGTCGACCGGCACCGGACGGCGGTGCCACACCTGCAGGCTCGACCCGTCGGTGACCACGCCCGCAGCGTAGGGAGCGCGCGGCGGCCCGGCGTCGTCCGGACGCAGCAGCCGCCGACCACTCCCACGGCAGCAGGCGGGACCGTCGGGGGCAGGCGAGGGCGACCGGCCTGCTGCCGCCGCGGTAGCCGGCGGGACCTGCCGGAGGACGACGACCTGGCCCCTCCCGGTGACCAGAGTCCTCGTCGTCGGCCGGACGGGCCGCCGCGACCTGTGGAGGACACCGTGCTGGTCCTGGACCGCACCACTGCCCGGGACGACCTGCAGGCGGCGCGGTCGCGTCGACGGCGGCGACGCACGCGGGCGGTGAGCGCGCTGCACGTGCTGTTCTGGGCGTCGGTGGCGATGCCGCTCGTGCTGTTCCTCGTCCCCTACGACGGGCTGTCGCGGATCACCGACCTCGGCACCGCGCTGACGGCCGCCGCCTCCGTGGCGGGCATGGTCGGCACGGACCTGGTCCTGGTGATGGTCCTGCTGGCGGCCCGGGTCCCGCTGCTGGACCGGGTCATCGGCCACGACACCGCGATCGCGCTCCACCGCCGGCTCGGCCGGCCGGCGCTCTACATGGTCCTGGCCCACGGCGCGCTCTACACGCTGGGCCGCGCGGTGCCGGACGGCTTCGACCTGGTCGGCGCGACGCTGGGGCTCTACGGCGAGACCGACCTGCCCCTGGCATACCTCGCGCTGGTGCTGTTCGTGGTCGTCGTCGTCTCCTCGGTCGTGGCGTCGGTGCACCGGGCCTCCTACGAGGTCTGGTACGCCATCCACCTCCTCAGCTACGTGGCGATCCTGTTCGCGCTGCCCCACCAGAGCGTCCCGGGCGGGGTCCTGGCCGGCGACTCGACGCGCTACGTCTACTGGCTCGGCCTGTACGCCGTGGCCTTCGGCGCGCTGCTGGTGTTCCGGGTCGTCGTGCCGCTGGCCCGCACCGCCTGGCACGGCCTCCGGGTCGACGCGGTCGAGCACGTCGCGCCGGACGTGGTGTCGATCCACCTGCGGGGCCGCCACCTCGACCGGCTCCACGTGGCCGGCGGGCAGTACGCCGTCTGGCGCTTCTGGTCCCGGTCCACGTGGTGGCACGCCCACCCCCTGTCGTTCTCAGCCGTGCCGACCGCGACCGGCGCGCGGCTGACCGTGCGCACGCTCGGCGCGGGCAGCGCCCGGATCAGCCGGGTCCGACCGGGCACGCGGGTCTGGACCTCCGGGCCCCTCGGCTTGTTCACCGACGCCGTGCGCACCGCACCCCGGCTGTCCCTCGTCGCGGCCGGGGTGGGCGTCACCCCCGTCCGGGCGCTGCTGGAGGACACCCCGCTGCGGCCCGGCGACGCGACCGTCGTCCTGCGCGGCACCGACGACGGCCAGCGCTACCTCTGGGACGAGATCACCTCCCTGGCCGACGCGTCCGGCAGCACCGTCCACACGGTCACCGGACCGCGGCCGGCCGGCACGGCGACCTGGCTGTCCGCGGAAGCGCTCGCAGCAGGCGCCACCATCACGACGCTGCTGCCCGACCTGCTGGACTCCGACCTCTACGTCTGCGGCCCGCCCTCCTGGACCGACGAGGTGGTCCGCGACGCCCGGGCCGCCGGGCTGCCGGAGTCCCAGCTGCACGTCGAGCGCTTCGACTGGTGAGGCCGGCGGCCGCGCGGCGGAGCGCTCAGGTCCCGGAGGACCGGCAGGGCCGGCCGCGCAGCTCCGCGACGTAGTCGTCGGGCGCGCCGGCGTCCTCGGCGGCCTGGGCCAGCACGCCCAGGTAGCGCGCGGAGGGCAGGCCGCCCTCGTAGCCGTCGAGCACGTAGACCCAGGCGACGGTCGAGCCGTTGAGGGTGTGCACCCGCACCTTGATCTTGCGGTAGAGCCCCGTGTCGGCGCCCTCCCACGCGTCCAGGCCGCGGGCGTCGGCGTCGGTGACGTCGTACAGCCCGACGAACACGTGCTCGCCGGCCGCCTCGACGACGGTCGCGAGGGCGCCCTCCCAGCCGAGCTCCTCGGCGCCGAAGGTGAGGCGCCAGCCCTCGATCCAGCCGGTGCCGGTGGCCGGGGAGTGGGGGCAGCGCAGGTGCATCTGGTCGGGGTCGAGGTTGCTGCCGTAGGCGGCGTAGATCGCCATGCGCCGAACCCTACGAGACGCACGGACCACGCGGCGCAGGGGCTGCGGTCGGCCGCGGTGTCGGCGACACTGGAGGGGTGACACGCATCGCGATCATCGGCGGCGGACCGGCCGGCTACGAGGCGGCGCTGGTCGCCGTCCAGCTCGGGGCACAGGTGTCCCTCATCGACCGCGACGGGGTGGGCGGGCAGTGCGTGCTCGCCGACTGCGTCCCGTCCAAGACCTTCATCGCCACGAGCGAGGCGATGACCACCTTCTCCCACGCCGACCGGGTGGGGGTGCACACCGAGGGCACCGTCTCGACGGTCGTCGACGAGGTCAACGCGCGGGTCAAGGCCCTGGCGCTGGCGCAGTCCACCGACATCACCCTGCGGCTGGCCAAGGAGGGCGTCGAGCTGCTGCACGGCAGCGCGCGCCTCACCGCGCCCGGCCGGGTCGAGGTGACGACCGACGAGGGCCCGCAGGTGGTCGAGGCCGACGCGGTGCTGCTCGCGACCGGCGCCCACCCCCGCGTCGTCCCCGGCGCGACGCCCGACGGCGAGCGCATCCTCGACTGGCGGCAGCTGTACGACCTGCCCGAGCTGCCCACCCACCTGGTGGTCGTGGGCTCCGGGGTCACCGGCGCGGAGTTCGCCAACGCCTACAACGCGATGGGCAGCGCGGTCACCCTGGTGTCCAGCCGCGAGCGGGTGCTGCCCGGCGAGGACAGCGACGCCGCCGAGCTGCTGCAGACGGTCTTCGAGCGCCGCGGCATGCAGATCCGCCGCGGCCGGGCGGCGGGCGTGCAGCGCACGGCGGACGGCGTGCGCGTCGAGCTCACCGACGGCACCGTCGTGGAGGGCAGCCACTGCCTCATGACGGTCGGCTCGGTGCCCAACACCGACGGCCTGGGCCTGGAGGAGGTCGGGGTCCGCCGCACGGACGGCGGCTTCGTCGAGGTCGACCGGGTGAGCCGCACCTCGGTGCCCGGCGTGTACGCGGCCGGCGACTGCACCGGCGTGCTCATGCTCGCCTCGGTGGCGGCCATGCAGGGGCGCATCGCCATGTGGCACGCCCTCGGCGAGGCCGTCGCCCCGCTGCGCCTCGGCACCGTGTCGGCCAACGTGTTCACCGACCCGCAGGTCGCCAGCGTCGGGGTGACCCAGCAGCAGGTCGAGACGGGCGCGGTGACCGCCAACGCGGTCACGCTGCCGCTCGCCACCAACGCGCGCGCCAAGATGCAGGGCCTCACCGACGGGTTCGTGAAGTTCTTCTGCCGGCCCGGCACCGGCACCGTGCTCGGCGGCGTGGTGGTGGCGCCCGGGGCCAGCGAGCTGGTGATGCCGATGTCGCTCGCGGTGCAGCACGGCCTCACCGTCGACCAGATCGCCCACACCTTTGCGATCTACCCGTCGCTGTCGGGCTCGGTGACGGAGGCCGCCCGCCAGCTGATGCTGCACGGCGAGGACCGCGGCTAGGGCGTGCTGGGCGGCCTGCCGTTCCGCGGTCGGGACCGCTAGCGTCCGGCTCGCGGCCGACCCGGTCGCCGGATCTGCCAGGAGGCCGTCCCATGAGCACGCGTCTGGAGCCCACCGAGCCGTCGCTGCTGCTGCCCCCGCAGGCCCGGCTGCTGCACGCCGGCCTGCCCAAGACCGGCACGACCGCCCTGCAGCACTCGGCCTCCGCGCAGCGCGCCGAGCTGCTGCGCCAGGGCGTGCGCTACCCGGGCAAGGGCCTCAACCACCGCAAGGCCGGGCTGGTGTTCGCCGAGCGGGTGGCCGGGTGGCGCACCCCCGACCAGGCCGCTTGGCTCCGGCTGGTGCAGGAGGTCCGGGACGACCACGACTCCCGGGTCTGGCTGAGCAACGAGAACCTCGCGGAGCTGCCCGCGGACGTCCTGCGCGGGCTGGTGGACCAGCTGGGCGGCGAGGTGCACGCCGTGCTTACGCTGCGCAGCCTGCCCGCCCTGCTGACGTCGTCGTGGTCGCAGTACCTCAAGACGGGGCTGCGCAGCCCGTTCGACCGCTGGGTCGAGGCGGTGCTGGCGCCGCAGGAGGGCGAGCACGTCACGCCGAGCTTCCACCGGCGCAACGACCTCGCCGCCCTGGTGCGCACCTGGGTCGACGTGGTCGGGGCCGACCGCCTGACGCTCGTGGTCCTCGACCCCGCGGACCGCGCGCGCGTGCCGACCGCCTTCGAGTCCCTGCTCGGCCTGGCCCCCGGCACCCTCGCCGCGGTGCCGCTCACGGGCGGCGACACCAACCGCTCGTTCACCGTCGCCGAGGCCGAGCTCGTGCGTCGGCTCAACGAGCGGGTGCACGCGCGCGAGGACCTGGACTGGTCGGACTACCACCGCTTCGTGCGCAAGGGCGCCGTCAACGGGCTGCTGCGCCGGACGCCGGACCCGGGCGAGCCGCGGATCGTGCCGCCGCGGTGGGCCGTGGAGCGGTCGGTCGAGCTGGCCGAGGGTCACCGGGCCGCCGTCGAGGCCCTGGACGTCCGGGTGGTCGGCGACCTGGCGGGCCTCGCGACCCCGGTGCCAGCGCGCGAGCAGGCCGCCGAGGTGCCCGGGCTGCCCGTCGACGCCGCGGTCGAGGCGCTGATGGCGTGCCTGGAGGCGGGCAGGGGCGCGTCGCCGGCTCCGCCTGCTGCGCCCCCCGCCGTGCCCCCCGCCCCGGCCCGCGGCCTGGACGGCGTCCCCGCCGCCGTGCTGGCGCGCACGCTGGCCCGGCGCGTCGCCGGGCGGGCCCGGCGGGCCGTCCGCGGGCGCGGCTGACCTCGTCCTGCGCGGCTGCCCGGGGTTCCCGGCCTAGGGTGGGCGCCGGCTGGGCGACCTCGGGAGGCGGTGGAGCGTGGCGGTGCGAGTGGGTCCGGGCGACCCCGCCCTCGCCCTGGCGCCGGGGGCGCGCCTGCTGCACGTCGGCCTGCCCAAGACGGGCACGACCGCGCTGCAGCGCACCGCTGCGCAGCGCCGCCCCGAGCTGCTGCGCCAGGGCGTGCTCTACCCGGGCACCCGCTACAACCACCGCCGGGCCGGCTACGCCTTCGAGCAGCGGTCGATGGCGTGGGGCGAGCCGGCGCCCGGCCAGGGCGCCTGGCGCAAGGTCGTCGCGGAGATCCGGGCCGAGCCGGACCGCCGGGTCTGGCTGGACAACGAGAGCTTCTACGACCTGCCGGCGGAGCGGGCGGGCGACCTGCTGCGGGAGGTCGGCGGCGAGCCGCACGTCGTGCTCACGATGCGCAGCATCCCGGCCCAGCTGGCGTCATCCTGGTCGGAGTACCTCAAGACCGGGCTGCGGGTGCCGTTCGGGCGGTGGGTCGAGGGCGTGCTCTCCGACCCGCCGAAGCCGGGCCTGACGCCGAGCTTCCCGCGCCGCAACGACCTGAGCCGGCTGGTGACCCGGTGGGCCGAGCTCGTCGGCCCGGACCGGGTCACGGTGGTCGTCCTGGACCCGGCCGACCGCGACCTCGTGCCGCACGCCTTCGAGACGATGCTCGGCCTGGAGGCCGGCACGCTGCAGGCGGTCGAGCTGGCGGGCGACGACGCCAACCGGTCCTTCACCCTCGCCGAGGCCGAGCTCGTGCGCGGCCTCAACGGCGCGGTGCGCAAGCGCGCCGACGTCGAGTTCCCGGAGTTCGACCGGTTCGTCCGGGCCAGCGCGATGGTCGGCCTGATGCGGCGCCGGCCCGAGCGGGACGAGCCGCGCATCGTGCCGCCGCGCTGGGCGGTCGAGCGCACCGCCGAGCTGGCCGAGGGGCACCGCACGGCGATCGAGGCGATGGACGTCCGGGTGGTCGGGGACCTGGCCCACCTCGCGCTGCCCGTCGAGGCCGTGGACGAGGTGCCGCGGGTCCGCCAGGTCCCGCTCGCCGCGGCGCACGCCGCGCTGATGGCCAGCATCGAGGCGGGCATCGAGGCCGACCGGGCCGCCCGCTCGGCGCGCCTGCTGCCGGAGCCGGCGCCGGCCGCCCCGGGGGCGCCGGCCCCGCGGCCGGCCGTCCTGCTCGTCCGGGGCCTGGCCCGCCGGGCGAGGCGGAGCCTGCGCCGGCGGCTGCGCCGCTAGTAGCCGCGCGGCGGCGGCTCGCGGTCCGGCACCGGCAGGTCGTGCTGGCGCAGCCGCCGGTCGCGCAGGTCCTCGGCGTACGCCAGCGACGTGAAGGCGGCGCACAGCAGCACGAGCAGCGGCAGCATCCAGTGGACGTACGACGGCCCCGGCAGCAGCGCGAGCAGCACCCCGACGGGGAGCACCTGCAGCACGGTGCGCAGCAGCGCCCGCGCCTGCCACCCGGCGTCGGTCAGGTCGTGGCGCACCCAGTCGTGCACCGGGTCGGGGAGCCGGCCGCCCAGGACGTAGCGCAGCCGCTGCCCCGGCGTCGGGTCGCCCTGCACGCGCCCTAGTCGGCGATCGTGCAGAGCATGGTGCCGGCCGGGACGACCTCCCCGACGGAGGCGGTGAAGCCGGTGATGGTCCCGGCCTTGTGGGCGTTGAGCGGCTGCTCCATCTTCATCGCCTCGAGGACGACGACGAGGTCACCCGCGGCGACGGTCGCGCCCTCCTCGACGGCGACCTTGACGATCGTGCCCTGCATCGGCGAGGTGAGGGCGTCGCCGGAGGCCTGCGCCCCGCCCTTCTTGCCGCCGGACCGCTTGCGGGCCGGACCGGCCGTCGGGCCGGCCGCGGCACCGCCGGCGGCGGCGACGCCGAGCCCGGCGGGCAGGCTGACCTCGAGGCGCTTGCCGCCGACCTCGACGACGAGGGTCTCCCGGGCGGCGCCCTCCTCGGCGTCGGCGCCCCCCGTGAACGGCGCGAGGTCGTTGTCGAACTCGGTCTCGATCCACCGGTTGTGGACGGTGAAGGGCTCGCTGGTGAAGGCGGCGTCGCGCACGACCCTGCGGTGGAAGGGCAGCAGCGTCGCCATGCCCTCGACCTGCATCTCGTCGAGCGCGCGGGCGGCCCGCTGCAGGGCCTGCTCGCGGGTCGCGCCGGTGACGATGAGCTTGGCGAGCAGCGAGTCGAAGGCGCCGCCGACGACGTCGCCGCTGCTCACTCCGGAGTCGACGCGCACGCCGGGGCCGGACGGGGGCGAGAAGGTCGTGACCGTGCCCGGCGCGGGCAGGAAGCCCCGGCCCGGGTCCTCGCCGTTGATGCGGAACTCCAGGCTGTGGCCGCGCGGCTCGGGGTCGCCGAAGCCGAGCTCCTCGCCGTCGGCGATCCGGAACTGCTCGCGCACGAGGTCGATGCCGGTGACCTCCTCGGTGACCGGGTGCTCGACCTGCAGGCGGGTGTTGACCTCGAGGAAGGAGATCAGCCCGTCCTGGGCGACGAGGAACTCGCAGGTGCCGGCGCCCACGTAGCCGGCCTCCCGGATGATCTTCTTCGAGGAGTCGTAGAGCTGGGCGCGCTGCTCCTCGGACAGGAACGGCGCCGGCGCCTCCTCGACGACCTTCTGGTAGCGCCGCTGCAGCGAGCAGTCGCGGGTGCTGACGACGACGACGTTGCCGTGGGAGTCGGCCAGCACCTGGGTCTCGACGTGGCGCGGCTTGTCGAGGTAGCGCTCGACGAAGCACTCGCCGCGGCCGAACGCGGCGACGGCCTCGCGCACGGCCGAGTCGTACAGCTCCGGGACCTCGTCCTTGGTGCGGGCGATCTTCAGGCCGCGGCCGCCGCCGCCGAACGCCGCCTTGATGGCGACCGGCAGGCCGTGCTCGTCGACGAACGCGAGGACCTCGTCGACGCCCTTGACGGGGTCGGGGGTGCCCGGCGCGAGCGGGGCGCCGATGCGCAGCGCGATGTGGCGGGCGGTGGTCTTGTCGCCGAGCGCGGCGATCGCCTCGGGCGACGGGCCGATCCAGGTGACGCCGGCGTCGAGGACGGCCTGCGCGAAGTCGGCGTTCTCCGACAGGAAGCCGTAGCCCGGGTGCACCGCGTCGGCGCCGCTGTCGGCCACCGCCTGCAGGACCTTGTCGATGCGCAGGTACGACTCGCCGGGCGTGGTGCCCCCCAGCGCGTACGCCTCGTCGGCGACCCTGACGTGCAGCGCGTCGAGGTCGGGCTCGGCGTACACCGCCACGGACTGCAGCCCGGCGTCGCGGCAGGCGCGCGCCACGCGGACCGCGATCTCCCCGCGGTTGGCGATGAGGACCTTGCGCACGGGACTCCTCCGGATCGAGCGGTGCGGGGGCGCGCCGACTGCGCGCGAAGTGTAGGGGCGGGGCGGGGCGTTGCCGGACGCGGGGCAGGCCGTCCCCGGGCGGGCAGGGTCAGGCGCGGTGCACGCGGGCGGCCGCCTCGGCCTCCGCGGCGAGCTCGGCCTCGCGGACGGCCTCGGAGACCTCCTCGGCCTCGCCGGACCCGACCGGGCGGCGCACGTCGACGACGTGGCCGGTCAGCCCCGACACCAGCACGTCGAGGGTCGTGGACGCGACGGCCTCGCTGCTGAGCAGGGTGCCCTCGGGCTCCTCGCCGAAGGCCTGCGAGCGCATCGGCGTCCGGGTGCGCTCGGGGTTGACGACGTTGACCCGGATCCCGAGGGCCGACCACTCGTCGGCCAGGGCCTGGGTGAGGTTGACGACGGCGGCCTTGGTCGAGGAGTACATGACGTAGTCGGCGCGGCCGCGGGTGTAGCTGCTCGAGGTGAACAGCACCAGGTCGCCCCGCGACTCGGCCAGGTAGCGCTCGGCGGCGCGGGCGACGTGGACCGGCGCGAGGTAGTTGACGGCGGCCTGCTCGGCGACCTGCTCGTCGGTCATCTCCGACAGGGGGCCCTTGGCCAGCAGCGCGGCGGTGAGCACGACCGCGTCGATGCGCCCCGCCTGCGCGTACGCCTCGTCGAGCGCCGCGCGCACCGACGCGGGGTCCTCGACGTGGGTGCCGGTGGACGAGCGGCTGTAGGAGAACACCCGGCAGCCGGCCTGCTCGGCCAGCCGGACGACGTCGCCGCCGATCCCGTAGCTGCCGCCGAGGACGACGAGCACCTTGCCGCCCAGCAGCCGGGCGTGGTCCTCGGTCGTGCGGGGCGCGGCCAGGTGGCTGCTGAGCTGGAAGAGCTTGTCGACGATGAACAGGTCGACCGGGTAGGTGACCTTCATGTTCTGCTCCTCGCCCGGGATCACCTGGATGGGCGTCTCGGGCAGGTAGCGCAGCACCACGGCGCAGTCGTCGGTGGCGCTGAAGTCGGGGTCGGTCGCGGCGATCTCGTACGCCCGGCGGATGGTGCTGAGCCGGAAGCCCTGCGGCGTCTGGCCGCGGCGCAGCAGGCTGCGGTCGGGGATCTCGACGACGCGCTCGCCGGCGTCGACGCGGACGATGGTGTCGGCGGACGGGATGGCGACGTCGACCGCCTCGGCCGTGCGCAGCCCCTCGATGCAGTCCGCGACGACGCGCTGGGACAGCAGCGGCCGCACCGCGTCGTGGAACAGCACGTTGATCTCCTCGTCGCCGAGGGCGGCGAGGGCGCGGCGGGTCGACTCGTTGCGGTCGCGGCCGCCCTCGAGGACCCGGCTCAGGCGCGGGAAGGAGGGCTTGAGCAGCAGCTCGCGGGCGTCCTCGACGAAGTCGGGGGTCATCACGACGAGGATCTCGTCGACGCCCTCGCAGTCGTGCAGCGCCTCGACCGTGTGCTCGATGATCGTGCGCCCGGCCACCTTGAGCAGCTGCTTGGGCACGTCGAAGCCGATCCGCGACCCGGTGCCGCCCGCCAGGACGACGGCGACGGTGCGCAGGCGGTCGGGGGAGCTGGTCATGGGAGCGTGCCTCTCGGCTCGGGGGCGGCGTCCGGGGCAGCAGGACTGCACGCGGGTCGATCGGCAGGCCCGGACGACGGCGGCAGCGGCCGGCCCGAGGTCGGCGCGACGCTACACCGGCGTCGCTGCGGGTGACCGCTCCCGACACGCGCGCTCGCCTAGGGTCGCCGCGTGCCTGCTGCCTCCGCCGGAAGGCGCGTCGCGACCGTCGAGGTGGTGCCCGCGCTCGGCGACCGGCGCACCGCGGCCGGCCTGTCGGCCGGGGCCCTCGCCGCGTACGCCGCCGCGGCGGGGCTGGCGGCCGCCGCCGCACCCGCGGCCTTCCTCGTCGCGCTCGTCGCCGTGGCCCTGCTCGAGACCGCCCTCGGCCGGGTGCCGGTCACGGGCTGGGCGCTGGCGCGCACCGGCCTCGGGCCCGTGGCGCGCACCCTGCTGCGCGGCGTGCTGCTCGTCCTGCTCGCGGCCCGGGCGCTGCCGGACGGCTGGGCGACGGCGGCGGCGGCGGCCGTGCTGGCCGTGGGCCTGCTCTCCGCGGTCCGGGCCGGCGGCCTGCAGGTGGTCGACGTCCTGCGCACCCCCGCGGTGCTGTCGCGCGGGCTGGACCTGGGCCTGCCGGAGGTGCCGCGCGCGCTGCCCGCCGTCCTGCGCCGGCCCGGCGGGCGCGACGCCCTGGTCGAGCTGCCGGCGGCCGGGGGGCTCGTCGCCGTCGCCCTCGGCGCGCCGGCCGCGGCGGGGGTCGCCGGGCTCGCGCTCACGCTGCTGCTCGCCGCCGGCTGGGTGCTCGCCGTCGCGCTGCACGCCCGGGGGCTGCACCGGGCCCGCGCGCGGCAGCGGGTGGCCGAGCGGGTCGCGCAGCGGCTCGACGAGCACGGCCCGCAGGTGCTCCTGTACTTCGGGGGCGACCCGTCCTGGCGCTACCAGGTGGAGATGTGGCTCGAGCCCGTCGAGCTGCTCGGCCGGCCCGCCCTGGTCGTCGTCCGCGACCCGGAGGTGCTCGAGGCGCTCGCGCCGACGTCATTGCCCGTGGTGTGCGTGCGCAACGGCAGCGCGCTGACCGCGCTGGAGCTGCCCCGGGCCTGTGTGAGCCTGTTCGTCGCCAACACCGGCGACTCGATGCACCTGCTGCGCCGGCGCGGCGTGACGAGCGTCTTCGTCGGCCACGGCGACAGCGACAAGGCCGCCAGCACCAACCCCTTCGCCCGGGTGTACGACGAGATCTGGGTGGCCGGCGAGGCCGGCCGCGAGCGCTACGCCTCGGCCGGCACGGGCGTCGCCCCGGAGCGCGTCGTCGAGGTCGGCCGGCCGCAGATGGGCGAGCGCAGCGCGCGGCCCGCGCCCCCGCCGGGCACCGCGCTGCGGGTCCTCTACGCCCCGACCTGGGAGGGCTGGGGCGACGACCCCTTCCACAGCTCGCTCGCCACGGTGGGGCCCGACCTGGTGCGGGCGCTGCTGGCCCTGCCCGACGTCGTCGTGCTGTACCGGCCCCACCCCCTGAGCGGGTCGCGCGACCCCGCCGCCCGCCGCGGCCACGCCGCGGTGCTCGCGCTGCTGCGCGCCGCCGGCGCCGCCGGCCCCGAGGTCGCGCCGCCGCTCGCCGACGAGGCGGCCCGCGCGGCCGACGGCGACGTGCTCGACCTCGCCCTGCGGGCGCGGGGCGGGCCCTCGGCGCGCGAGGCCCGGGCCGCCCGCGAGGCCTGGTCGGCGCGCTACTGGGCGGCCGCCCCCGACCGGCACCGCGTGCTGACCACGCCCGCCCCGGACCTGCTGTCCTCCTTCGGGCAGGCCGACGTCCTCGTCGCCGACGTCTCGAGCGTCACGACCGAGTGGCTGGCGGTCGACCGGCCGTACGCCGTGGTCAACGCGGGCGGCGTGCCGGAGCCGGAGTTCCGCGCGCGCTACCCCTCCAGCGCCGCGGGGCTGGTGCTGGACCCCGGCCTGGCCGGCCTGCCGGCGCTGCTCGCGGCGGGCCGCGGGTCCGGCGACGACGGGGCCGGCGCGCGCCGGGCCGCCCGCCGCAGCGCGCTCGGGCCCGACCTCGGCGACCCGGTGGCCGGGCTGCGCGCCGCGGTCGACCGGGTCTGCGGCGCCGCGCCGCTCCCCGGACCGGGCGCCCTGCCTGGCTAGTCTCGTCGGACCCCGTAACGACCGACCGACCCGTGGAGGAGCGCCGTGATCGGCCTGGTGCTCGCGGCGGGAGCGGGCAGCCGGCTCGCTCCGCTCACCGACGAGCTGCCCAAGACGCTGCTCCCGGTGCTCGGCGACCGCTCGATCCTCGAGCTCACCGTCGGCAACCTCGCGACGGTGGGCATCCGCCACGTCGCCGTCGTCGTGGGCTTCGCCGCGGAGCGGATCGCCGAGCGCGTGCCGGAGCTGTCGGCGCGCTACGGCGTCGAGATCGAGCTCGTCCTCAACGACCGCGCGCAGACGTGGAACAACGCGTACTCGCTGTGGTGCGCGCGCGAGCACCTGCTGGCCGGGCCGGTGCTGCTCGTCAACGGCGACACCGTCCACCCGCCGGTCGTCGAGGAGCGGCTGCTCGCGCAGCGCGGCCCGGACCTGCTGCTCGCCGTCGACCGCGAGAAGCGGCTCGGCGACGAGGAGATGAAGGTGACGCTCGACGAGCGGGGCCTGGTGCGGCGCATCACCAAGCTCATGGACCCGGCGACGGCGGCGGGGGAGTACATCGGCCTGACGCTCGTCGAGCCGGCCGGGGCGCCCGCCCTCGTCGACGCGCTCGAAGCGACCTTCACCCGCGACCCGCAGCAGTACTACGAGGACGGCTACCAGGAGCTCGTCGACCGCGGCGTCCCGGTGTCGGTCGCCCCGATCGGCAGCGTCGAGTGGGTCGAGGTCGACGACCACGCCGACCTGGCCCGGGCCCGCGGCCTGACGTGCCGCTACTAGCCCGTCTGGTCGCCGCGCCGCTCGCCGTCGAGATCCGCCCCGGCGCCGTCGGTGCCCTGGCCGACCTGCTCGCCGACCGGCGCATCTCCTCGGGCGGCCACGTCGCCGTCGTCGTCGGTCCCGGCCAGGGGGCGGCGCTGGCGCAGGCGCTCGCGCCCACCCTCGGCAACGCGACGGTGCTCACCGCCGGCGACGGCGACCTCACCACCGCGCAGGACCTGGTGGCCCAGCTGCGCGGCGGCTTCTACGACGCGGTCGTGGGCATCGGCGGCGGCCGGGTCATCGACGTGGCCAAGTACGTCGCCACGATGGTCGGCCTGCCGATGGTCGCGGTGGCCACCAACCTGGCCCACGACGGCGTCTGCTCGCCGGTGGCCTCGCTCCTGCACGGCGGGCGCAAGGGCTCGTACGGCGTCACCCTGCCGCTCGCCGTCGTCGTCGACCTCGACCTGGTCGCGGCCAGCCCGGTGCGGATGCGCCGGGCGGGGGTCGGCGACGTGCTGTCCAACCTTGCCGCGGTCGCCGACTGGGAGCTCGCCGGGCGCGAGCGCGGCGAGGTCGTCGACGGCCTGGCCGTGACGTTCGCGCGCTCCGCCGCCGAGGCGGTGCTGCACCGCGAGGGCGGGGTCGACGACCCCGGCTTCCTCGCCGTGCTCGCCGAGTCGCTGGTGCTGTCGGGGCTGGCCATGTCGGTCGCGGGCAGCAGCCGGCCGTGCAGCGGCGGCGACCACGAGGTGCTGCACGCCGTCGACCACCTGTTCCCGGGCACCAGCAACCACGGCGAGCTCGCCGGGGTCGGCGCCCTGTTCACCACGCTGCTGCGCGGCGACGACGCGCTGTTCGCCCGGCTCTCCGGCTGCCTGGGCCGGCACGGGCTGCCGCGCACGCCGGGCGAGCTCGGGCTCACCGAGGAGCAGTTCACCGAGGCGGTCCTGCACGCCCCGCTGACCCGTCCGGACCGCTACACCGTCCTCGAGCACCTCGACCTGTCCGCCGCCGACACCCGGGAGCGCGTCCGTGACCTCGTCACGACCATCGATGGCTGAGCTCATCGCCGTCACCCAGCCCGAGTCCGTCCTCGGGCGGGCCAACGCCGAGCACTGGGCCGGCGCCCTCTACATGCGCAAGGTGTCGCCGTACCTGACGCGGGAGCTGGTGCGCACGTCGATCACCCCCGACGGCGTCACCTGGCTGATGATCGTCTCGGGGCTGCTCGGCGCCCTCGCGCTCGCCTCCCTCGGCCTGGTCGGGGCCGTGCTCTGCGTGCTGCTCATCCAGGCGCAGCTGCTGTTCGACTGCTCCGACGGCGAGGTCGCGCGCTGGCGCCGGCACTCCTCCCCGGTCGGCGTCTACCTCGACCGGATCGGCCACTACTCGACCGAGTCGGCGCTGCCCATCGCGCTGGGCATCAGGGCCGACGGCGGCTGGACCTCGATCGGCGGCTGGACGACCCTGGGCCTGGTCTGCGCGGTCCTGCACCTGCTCAACAAGGCCGAGACCGACCTCGTCCACGTCGCGCGGGCGTACGCCGGGCTGCCCCTCGTGCAGGACGCGACCGGCACGTCCCGGCCGCGCAGCGGGGTCCTCGCGCTGGTCCGCGGGGTGCTGCGCTTCGTCCCCTTCTTCCGCGCCTTCGTCGCCGTGGAGTTCTCCTTCCTGGTCCTCGCCGCCGCGCTCGTCGACCTCGCCGCCGGCGACCTGACCGGCAGCCGGGTCCTGGTCGTCGTGCTCGTGCCGGTCGGCGTCGTCATCGCCGGCGGCCACCTGCTCGGCGTGCTCACGTCGTCGCGGCTCAAGCCCTGAGCGGGCCGGGCGTGCGCCGCTCCTGGGGCTGCGTCGTGCTGACGCAGGGCCGGCGCCCGGAGCTGCTCGCCGCCGGCCTGGCCGGGCTGCTCGGGCAGCGCGACGTCGACCTCGACGTCGTCGTGGTCCGCAACGGCGGCGTGCCCGTCGTCCTGCCCGAGGGCGTCCGGGAGGTCGTGCTGCCGGCCAACGTCGGGATCCCCGCCGGGCGCAACGCCGGCGTCCCGCACGTGCGCGGCGACCTGCTGCTGTTCCTCGACGACGACGCCCAGCCGGGCAGCCCCGACCTGCTCGCCCGGCTGGCCGCGCTGTTCGACGACGACCCGGCGCTCGGCCTGGTGCAGCCCAGGGTCCTGGACCCCGACGGGCGGCCGGCCCCGCGCCGCTGGGTGCCGCGGCTGCGGGTCGGCGACCCGGCGCGCAGCAGCGACGTCACCGCGGTCTGGGAGGGCCTGGTCGCGCTGCGGCGCAGCGCGTTCGACGCGGCCGGCGGCTGGGCGGGCGAGCTCTGGTACGCCCACGAGGGCATCGACCTCGCGTGGGGGGTCTGGGACGCCGGCTACCGCGTGCGCTACCAGGGCGACGTCGTCGCGCTGCACGAGGCGAACGACCCGGGCCGGCACCCCGAGCTGCACCGGCTCTCGGCGCGCAACCGCGTGTGGCTGGCCCGTCGCCGGCTCCCGCTGCCGCTCGAGGTCCTCTACCCGCTGGTCTGGCTCGCCCTCACGGTCCTGCGCACCCGTGCCCCGCACGACCTCGCCGACGTGCTGCGCGGCACGGCGGCGGGCCTGACCGCGCCGCCGGCGCTGCGCCGGCCGATGCGCTGGCGCACCGTCTGGCGGCTGGCCCGGGCCGGTCGCCCGCCCGTGCTCTAGTCCTCCCTCGCGCGAGCGGGACGCCCGCCGCGCTCCAGTCCGCGCCCCGATCTGCCGAGGACTCCCTCCATGCCTGCACTGCGCCGCATCGCCGCCACCCTCGCCGGACTCGCCACCGTCATGACCCTCGGCGTCGCGCCCGCCTCCGGCGCCACCTCGTACAGCACCTCGACCGGCACCGTCACCCGGATCGCCGACGGCGACACCGTCTGGGTGGACATCGCCGGCGACGGTGCCGGACCGGTCAAGGTGCGCAACGCCGGCATCCAGGCGCTCGAGATCGGGCAGTGCGGCGCGGACCGCGCGACCAGGCGCATGTCGCAGCTCGTCCTCGGCAAGAAGGTCCGGCTCTCGGCGGCCGACCGCTCGTCGACCGCCTCGGGTCGTCCGCTGCGCTTCCTGGACGTGGTCACGAGCACCGGCACCAGCGACGTGCAGCTCACCCTGCTCCGGGAGGGCCTGGTCCTGTGGGAGAACGTCCAGCGGGAGTCCTCCCGCTCCGGGGCGTACCAGCGGGCGATGGAGGAGGCCGCGGCGGCCGGGCGCGGGCTCTGGGACGACGACTCCTGCGGGGTGGGCCCCAGCCCGTCGGCGGGCTTCCGCACCTGGATCCACTACGACGGCGAGGGCGACGACAAGGCCGACCCCAACGTCGAGTACGTCCGCATCCAGAGCACCAGCGCGACGGACGTGTCGCTGAGCGGCTGGTGGCTGCGCGAGGGGGCCGGCCGGCACACCGTGAAGTTCCCGCGCGGGACGGTGCTGAAGGCGGGCGGCTACCTCACCGCCCGCGTCGGCACGGGCACCGCCACCGGCTCGACGTTCTACTTCGGCTCGACCAGCTCGATCTTCGGCAACATCAGCTCTCCCGCCGTCGCCGGTGAGCTGGGCGACGGGATCTACCTGTTCGACCCGCAGGGCGACATCCGGTCGCACGTGACCTACCCCTGCGTGCGCAGCTGCACGGACCCCGCAGCGGGCCGGCTCGCCTTCGGCCCGGTCGTCTACGACGCGCCCGGCGACGACGCCGTCCACCCCACCGGCGAGAGCATCTCGATCTCCGCCGTCGGCACCAGCCCGGTCGACCTGACCCGCAAGGTCCTCGTCCTCAACAGCCACGTCATGGAGCTGCCGGTCGGCACCGTGCTCCAGCCCGGCGAGAAGCTGGTCGTGCGGTCGGGCAAGGGGACGTCGAGCCGGCTCGTGCGCTACTGGCAGAGCCCCAGCGCGCTGCTCAGCAACAGCGGCGGCGTCGTGACCCTGCGCAACACCGAGGGCACCCCCCTGACCTGCCGCTCCTGGGGCAGCGGGCGCTGCTGAGCGCAGGGCTCAGTCGGCGACGGCGTGCGAGCGGGCCGGGGTGGCGGCGAGCAGCGCGTGCACGGCCGCCGGGAAGCCGGCCGCCGGGTCGGGGTCGGCGCCCAGCAGGTAGGCGCGCAGCCGGGCGCGGTCCTCGCGCCGCCGGTCCGGCCCGCGCGCCTCGGCCACGTCGGCCGCGACGTCGGCGAGGTCGCGGGACCACAGGCAGGCCGCGGCCGAGCTCGGGAACGTCGTCCGGTACTCCTGCTCGGGCAGCCCGAGCGGGTTGGTCATGGCGTACGGCTTCCCGGACTGCAGGAAGTCGGTGACGACGCTGGAGACGTCGGACACCAGCAGGTCGGCGGCGTTGAAGGCCTCGTACAGGCCGGTCACCCCGGACGCGACCTCGTGCGGGGCGCCGGCCTGCTCCACCAGCCGGGTCACCTGCCGCGCCGCCCTCGCGTACGCCGGGTCGACGGACCCGCTGGCCGGGTGGGGCTTGACCAGGACCCGGACGCCGTCGAGGGCCAGCAGCGCCCGGACGAGGGCGGCGCCCATCAGCGCGAGCGAGGAGTAGTTGCCGGCCGCGTAGAAGCCCTCCCAGGTGGGGGCGTACAGCACGGTGAAGCGCTCGTCGGTGCCGGCCGCCGGGCGCGGGCGGGCGCGCTCGACGTCGACGAGCTGCGGCCGCCCGATCTCGCGGACCTGCTCGTCGCGCACCCCCACCTGGGCGGTGCGGTAGCGGTCGCGGCCGGCCGGCCCGGCCACCCAGATCTCGTCGAAGATGCGGCTGAGCGGCGTGGAGCTGCCGGCCTTGTCGCTGTCGCCGTGGCCCACGAACACGTCGGTGATCCCGGGGACGCGCAGCAGGTGGTTGTTGACGACCACGTTGGTCGGGTAGAGCGCGAGCTGCAGCGACGGCACCGCGAAGTCCTCCACGTCGGTGGCGCGCGGCAGGTGCACCGCGGGCACGGAGCTGGGGACGAGGGCGTCCAGGTGCCAGGGCTCGCGCACGACGACCAGGCAGGAGACGTCGAGCCGGTCCAGCGTCGGCAGCCAGACGTTGAGCGCGTGGGTGCTCGACGGCGGCCCGCCGAAGTAGGCCACGACCCGGGGAGCGGCCCGCTCGACCGCTGCCCGCACGGCGACCACGGCCTCCTCGGGGCCGGGCGCCGCGCGCACCCCCCGCACGCAGGAGCGCAGGACGCCGAGCGCTGCCAGCACGGCCACGGGCACGAGGGCGAGCGCCGCCCACAGCACCGACGCCGGTGCCCCGAGCGCCACCGCGAGCCCGCCGGCCACGACGAGCAGCTCCAGGTCGGGCAGGCGTGCCGCGACGGGGTCCGCCCAGCGGGCCGCGAAGCGCTCCCGCTCGCCGGGCTCGAGCTCGGGCACGGACAGCGTGCGCCACTGCACCGGGCGGGACCGGCGCAGCGCGACCTCGTCGGCGACCGACGTCCCGGTGGTGCGCCCGACCTGCACCGCGACGAGCGCGAGCAGGGCCGCCCGGTCCAGGGCGGCCCCCGTCTGCGGGGCCTGCAGGAGCAGCAGGGCCAGCAGGCCGCTGCGCGCCACGCTGCGCAGCGCCCGCCCGAGCAGCACCCGGTCGAGCACCTGCACCAGGTCGGCGTGCCGGGCCGAGAGGGCCACCTCCAGACCGGTGACCACGGCGGCGGCGACGAGGCCGCCGGCCAGGGACCCGGTCACGGCCTGCTGGGCCAGCACCGCGTAGCCGACCAGCAGCGCGAGCAGCCAGCCGGCGTCCCTGCGCCGCCCGGTCACCGGCGGGCCCCGGCCGGGGCGCTGTCCGCGACGAAGCGGTCGACCTCGCGGGCGAAGCTGGCGACGGGGTCCTCGCGGGGCGGCCCCAGCAGGTGCTCCGCGAGCCGCGCCCGGGCGGCGGCCCACGCGTCCGGGCCGACCGCCTCGTCCACGAGCGCGGGCACCTCGCCGCCCCGCTCGACCACGGGGCCGGCGCCGGCGGAGGGGAAGCGCGCCCGGAACTCCGCGACGTCGACGTGCAGCGGGTTGGTCACCAGGTAGGGGCGTCCCGTCGCCAGCCAGTCGCTGAGCACGCTGGACACGTCCGCCAGCAGGACGTCGGCCTCCTCCATCGCCGCGTACAGCGCGTCGGGCCCCGCGGGCAGCACCTGGTGCGGGCCGGCCGCCAGGAGCCCGGCGATCTCCTCGATCGCCGCCAGGACGTCCGCGCGGCGCTGGCCCGACGCCGGGTGCGGCTTGAACAGCACCCGGTAGCGGCCGGAGGCGACCAGCGCCCGCACGGCCTGCACGCCGACGGGCGTCAGCGAGCAGTAGTCCGACGCTGCGTAGAAGCCCTCCCAGGTCGGGGCGTACAGCACGGTCGAGAGCCGCCCCGGCTCCGGGGCGCGCGCCGGCCGGCGGTGCAGCGCGGCCAGCTGGGGCCGGCCGACCTCGCGGATCTGCTCGGCGCGGATGCCCTCGCGGGTGGCGAGGTAGCGCTCGCGACCGGCCGGCCCGGCCACCCAGATCTCGTCGTACACCCGGGTGATGGGGCTGAAGCTGCCGGCCTTGTCGCTGTCGCCGTGGCCGATGAAGGCGTGCCGCACGCCCACGAGGCGGATCATGTGGTTGTTCTTGACGACGTTGGTCGGGTACAGCGCCCCGCGCATCGACGGGCTCTGCACCTGCTGCACGTCGTCGGCCCCGGGCAGGACGACGACCGGCAGGCCGTCGAGGTCGAGGTCCGCGAGGTGGTGGGCCTCGCGCAGGAGCACCAGCGGCGGGCGGCGCAGCGAGCGCAGGACGTCGAGCCACACCCGCAGGGCGTAGGTGCCGGAGGCCGGGCTCGAGAAGTAGACGACGACCTCGGGCCCGAGGTCGGCCACCGCCCCGGCCACCCGTCCCAGCAGCTCGGCGTGCGGGGGCAGCCGGTGGGTGCGCAGGCCCATCCGCACGCCGGACAGCGCGAAGGCGACGGCCAGCGCGGCGGTCAGCCCGGCGGCACCGACCAGCAGGGTCCCGGTCCCGGTGAGCAGCGCCAGCAGGGTGCCGGCGACCAGCAGCACCTCCAGGCGCAGCACCGCGCCGTCGGTCAGCCGCTGTCCGAGCAGGGCGGGGACGGGGGCGAGGGCCGGTCCGCTCGTCGCGCCGGCCACGTCGAGCCCGCGCCACTGCACGACGGCGCGCTGGATCTGCAGGCTGCGGCGCACCAGCCAGTACCAGAGGCCGCGGCTGGCCAGCAGGGCGCCGGTCGCGAGCAGGACGGCGAGCGGGCCCGAGCGGCCGGCCGCCGGCTCCCGCGCGACGACGAGGACGAGCAGCAGCAGGCGGACGGCCGTGCGGATGCCCGAGCCGGTCTGCGCGCGCCGCAGCCAGGACGTCGTGGCGCGGGCGCGCGCGGGCAGCAGGCCCTCGACGACGAGCAGCACCGCCAGCGCGACGAGCGCGAGCACGGTGCTGGGCCAGGCGGCACCCGCGACCAGCCCGGCGTAGCCGACGACGAGCAGGCCGGCCCAGCCGCGCTCGCTGGGCGCAGGGGCGGCCCGGTCGGCGGAGTCCGCCCCGTCGGGTCCGGGCGCCGCACCGCCCGACCCCGTGGCGACGCCCTCCGCGGCGGGCTCGACGGGGTCGGGGGACGGGTCGGGGTGGATCGCAGAGCTCCTCGGGACGGGTCCAGGCGGGCGCGCGCCGGCACCCGGGGGTCCACGCCGCCGGGCGCAGGCTACCGGGCCGGTCGCGCCCCGCCGCGGCTCAGCGGGCGCCGGGCGCGTACACGGCGCGCCAGGCGCCGGGGCCGCTCGGCAGCGGGCGGCGCAGGCCGGCGCCGGACGACCAGCGCGAGCGGGCGGGCGGGGGCCCGGCCGGGGCGGGGGCGCCGCCCGCGCGGGCCATCACCACCGCGACGACCGCGGCGAGCTCCTCCGGGGTCGCGCTGCCCCGCACCAGCCGCAGCACGCGGGGTCCGTCCGGCGCGCTCACGCCTCGTCCTCGTCGTCGTCGTCCTCGTCGCCCTCGTCGTCGTCGAGCAGCAGCTCGATCTCGCAGCCGAACTGCCAGGCCGGCACCTGGTAGCCGGCCGAGGTCAGCTGGCCCACGAGCCGCTCGCCGGCCTCGTGCACGATCGTGGCGGCGTCGCGGGCCGGGTCGGGACCGCCCTCGGGGACGCCGACGAGCAGGTGCAGCGCGAGCTCCTCGACCTCGAGGTCGCTGTCCTCGTCGTCGGCCGGGTCGGCCAGGCCGAGGACGGGTCCGGCGGCGCGGTGGAAGCCCGACACGGCCGCCTCGAACTCCTCCTCGGCGGCGTCGAGGCGGGGGTCCTCGAGCGCGTCCGCCCCGTCGTCGGCGGTGGCCCCGACCGCCTCGACGGTCGCCACCCACTCGTCGATGCGGGCGTGCAGGGCGGCCGCGGCGGCGCGCAGCTCGGAGGAGCCGGTGGGTGCGGTCATGGCGGGATCCGTCCTGGAGGGGGGCTGCGGCGGGGCGCGCTAGAGCGGGATGTTGCCGTGCTTCTTGGGCGGCAGGGCAGCCCGCTTGCCCTGCAGCAGGCGCAGCGCCTTGGCCACCTCGCGGCGGGTCTGCGAGGGCTCGATGACGGCGTCCACGAAGCCCCGCTCGGCGGCGATGTACGGCGTCGCGAAGGTGTCCTCGTACTGCTGGATGAACTCGGCGCGGGTGCGCTCCGGGTCGTCGGAGGCGGCGATCGCCCTGCGCTGGATGATGTTGACGGCGCCCTGCGCGCCGACGACCGCCACCTGCGCGGTCGGCCAGGCGAGGTTGACGTCGGCGCCGAGGTGCTTGCTGCCCATCACCACGTACGCGCCGCCGTACGCCTTGCGGGTGATGACCGTGACCTTGGGGACGGTCGCCTCGGAGTAGGCGAACAGCAGCTTGGCCCCCCGCCGGATGATGCCGGCGTGCTCCTGGCCGACGCCCGGCAGGAAGCCCGGCACGTCGCAGAAGGTCAGGATCGGGATGCCGAAGGCGTCGCAGGTGCGGACGAACCGCGCCGCCTTCTCGCTGGCGTCGATGTCGAGGGTGCCGGCGAGCTGCAGCGGGTTGTTGGCGACGACGCCGACGCTGCGCCCCTCGACGCGGCCGAAGCCCACGACCATGTTCTGCGCCCACAGCTCCTGCACCTCGACGAGGTCGCCGTCGTCGAGCACGGCCTCGATGACCGTGTGCATGTCGTACGGCGCGTTGTTGCTGTCGGGGATGAAGGTGTCGAGCTCCAGCAGGGGCTCCTCGTCCAGGGCGTCGCCGGCGTCGAAGACGGGTGGCTCGGACAGGTTGTTGCTCGGCAGGAACGACAGCAGCGTCCTGGTGAGCTCGAGCACCTCGTCCTCGTCGGCGCTCATGAAGTGGGCGACGCCGCTCCTGCTGTTGTGCGTGCGCGCGCCGCCGAGGTCCTCGAGCGTCACGTCCTCGCCGGTGACGGTCTTGATGACGTCCGGGCCGGTGATGAACATGTGCGAGGTCTGGTCGACCATCAGCGTGAAGTCGGTGAGGGCGGGCGAGTAGACGTGGCCGCCCGCGCAGGAGCCGAGGATGAGGCTGAGCTGCGGGACCACCCCGGAGGCCAGCACGTTGCGGTAGAAGATGTCGCCGTACAGCGCGAGGCCCATGATCCCCTCCTGGATCCGCGCCCCGCTGCCCTCGTTGATGCCGACGATCGGCACGCCGGTGGTGAGGGCGAGGTCCATGACCTTGCGGATCTTCTCGCCGTAGACCTCGCCGAGGGCGCCCCCGAAGACCGCGCCGTCCTGGCTGAACACCACGACCGGCCGGCCGTCGACCGTGCCGTGGCCGGTGATGACGCCGTCGCCGGTGGGCCGGTTGGCGTCCAGCCCGAAGTCGCGGGCGCGGTGGCGGGCGAGCGCGTCCATCTCGACGAAGCTGCCCTCGTCGAGCAGCTGCTCGATGCGCTCGCGCGCGGTCTTCTTGCCCAGCGCCCGTCGCTTGTCGAGGGCGGCGTCCGACGCGGCGTGCAGGGCCTGCTCGTTGCGCCGGCGCAGCTCGGCCAGCTTGCCCGCCGTGGTGTGGACGTCGGCGGGGTTCTGGGGCAGCGGCTCAGCGGTCACGGGCGGGAGGCTACCGAGCGGCCCCGGGGCGGCGGGGGCGAGGTGGCGGGTGGCGGGCCGCAGGTGGGGGGCGGCGCGGCAGACTGCAGGGCGTGTCCTCCCCGTACGGCGACCTCGACCGCCCGCCCCTGCGCCCGCGGGCGCTCGCCCGCGCGCTCGAGCCGGACCGGTGGCGCGTGGAGGTGGTGGCGAGCGCGGGCTCGACCAACGCCGTCGTCGCCGAGCGGGCGCGGGCCGGCGAGCCCGGCGGCCTGGTCGTCGTCGCCGAGCAGCAGACGGCGGGGCGCGGCCGGCTGGACCGCACGTGGGTGTCGCCGCCGCGGGCGGGCCTGACGCTGTCGGTTCTGCTGCGGCCCGAGCTGCCGCCCGAGCGCTGGTCCTGGCTGCCGCTGTGGGGCGGGCTCGCCGTGGCGCGCGCGGTGCGCGAGCAGACCGGCGTCGACGCCGGCCTGAAGTGGCCCAACGACGTGCTCGTCGGCGGCCGCAAGCTCTGCGGGCTGCTCGCGGAGGTCGCGGCGCCGGGCGCGGTCGTGCTGGGGATCGGGCTCAACGTGACGACCCGCCGCGACGAGCTGCCCGAGGGCGGCACGAGCCTGCTGCTCGAGGGGGCGACGACGACCGACCGCGACACCCTCCTGCGGGCGCTGCTGCGCAGCCTCACCGACGTGCTGGCCGAGGCGTCGCCGGACGGCTACCGGGCGCTGTGCGGGACGCTCGGCACGCAGGTGCGGGTCGAGCTGCCCGGGGGCGCGTCGGGCGTCGGCGGGGCCGCGGTGGAGGGGCTGGCGCAGGCGGTGGACGACGCCGGCCGGCTCGTCGTGGACGGGACGCCGTACAGCGCGGGCGACGTCGTGCACCTGCGCGGCGGCTGACGGTGGCCTGGCCGGACCGCCTGCTGGCCGACGGCGAACAGGTCGTGCTGGCGCTGCACCCGCACGGCCGCGCCCTCGCCGTCCCGGTCGTCGCCCTGCTGCTGCTGCTGGGCGCGGGCGGCTTCCTGCTGGGGGAGCTCCCGCCCGACCCGGCCGTCCGGTCGGTGCTCGGCGTCGTGCTCGCGCTGCTGCTCGTGCGCCTGTGCCTGGTCCCCTGGCTGCGCTGGCGCAGCACCCGGCTGGTCGTCACCGACGAGCGGCTGCTGCTGCGGGCCGGCGTGGTGCGCGGCACCTCCCGCGAGCTGCCGCTGGACGACGTCGTGGACGTCAGCACCGAGCGGGGGCCGCTCGACCGGCTGCTCGGCTCGGGGACGCTCGTGCTGTCCACGGTCGACGGCGAGCCGCTGGTGCTGCCCGGGGTCCCGGACGTGGGCGGGGTGCAGCAGCAGGTGTGGGAGCTGCTCGACGACGGCTGAGCGGCCCAGCGGGCTCAGCCGGCCTCCGCGATCTCCTTGATCCGGGCGAGCGTCACGGGGATGCCGCGGTGGGCCGCGTCCGTGCGGTCGGCGACCTGCGCGGCGGCGTCCTCGCCGTACCGCTGCTCGAACAGCGCCAGCCCGGCCGGCAGGAACTCCCACTCCTCGGTGAGGCGGGTGCCGCCCTCGACCGGCTCCAGCAGGTAGGTCCAGCGCACCAGCTCCCCGCCGACCAGCCAGGAGAACTCCCGTCCCGCCTCGGCCGCGACGACCCGGCTGCGCGTCTCCCAGGTGCGTCCGGGCGTGACGTTGCGGCCGGTGAACCAGCTGCCGACCGCCGGGCCGGCGCCCTCGTCCCACCAGCACTGCGCGCAGGTGGGGCTCCACTCGCCGGTGCGGGTGACGTCCGAGACGAGGACGTACAGCTGCTGCGGCGGGACGGCGACGACGGTCGACGCGGCGAACGGGGCGGGCTGGTCCACGGGCTCCTCCAGGGGCTGGACCCCGACACTGCCAGAGGGCGGCGGGAGGGTGCCGCCACGCACCGGACGAACCGGACGCCTCAGCGCACGGCGCGCACGAGCAGCCGCCGGGCCCACGGCGGCTCGACGAGCCACCGGGTGGCGCGGACGACGGGCTGCGTGCTGAGCGCGACGGCCAGCGCGCCGGCGGCGAGCACGACGAGGACTTGGCCGGGGCCGGTGGTCAGCTCGTCCGCGAGCCACCCCGCCTGCCGGAGCAGGTACAGCGGGAACAGGTGCAGCAGGTAGACGTAGAGCGTGGCCCGCCCCCAGTCGCTGATCCGCGTGTGGTGGCGGGGCACGAGGACGAGCACGGCCGCGCAGAGGGCGGCGGCGACCAGCAGGGCCAGCAGGCGGCCACCGGCGGCGTACCAGGCGGTGACGCCGAGGTCGGGGTAGTTGCGCTCGAGCTGCAGCCACTCCCGCAGGCCGAGCGCCTGGGCCGTGTCGACCCCCAGCCGGCCGGCGACGGCGGCCAGGACGAGGGCGCCGGCGGCGACCGCCCGCCCGGTCGGGCGGTCGCCGAGCGCCCGCAGCCGCTCCCAGCCGTCCCGCTGCCGGACCTGCCAGCCGAGCACGAAGAAGGGCAGGAAGCCCAGGGTGCGCGACGCGTCGAAGCGCCAGCCGACGGTGGCCGCGTAGCCGGCGCCCACGGCGATCAGCACCGACCACAGCAGCGGCATGCGCAGGGCGCTGAGGACCGGCAGGGCCAGCCGCCAGACGACGAGCGCGGTGAGGAACCACAGGTGCCAGTACGGGTTGCCCAGGTCGAGGACCAGGGGCTCGCCGCTCGCCGCCCGGACGAGGGCCCAGAGGGCGCTGAACAGGACGTACGGCACCAGCAGGGTGACGAACAGCTTGCCGCCGTCGCGCCGGGTGAGCGGTTCGGCGCGGGCGAAGACGCCGCTGGCGAGGGCGAACAGCGGCATGTGGAAGGCGTAGATGAACAGGTAGAGCGCGTACATCGTCCGCGAGGCCGACAGCGGCTCCACCGCGTGACCGACCACCACGAGCGTGATGGCCACGAAGCGCACGTTGTCCCAGTAGGCGTCGCGCCCGGGCCGGCGGGGCTCGGTCAGGGGCGCGGCCGTGCGGGGCCCCTGCAGGCTCGTCATCCGTCCGCGGGAGGTGCGTCGCCGCGGGGCACGAACACGGCGTCGACGAGCCGCGCCCCCGCGTGCCCGTCCTCGAGCGACAGGTACTCCTCGCGGAACCGCCGGTAGGCGTCGGCGTGCCGCCTCCGCAGCCCGTCGAGGTCCCGCAGCTCGCGCACCACCTCCGCGCGCTCCGACAGCCGCGGACCCGGTGCCGTCGGCACGTAGTCGACGAGCCAGCCCCGCATCTGCTGGTAGCGCTCGAGGTCGGGCACGAAGAAGATCATGGGCTTGCCGGTGACGCCGAAGTCGAAGCGCAGCGAGGAGTAGTCGACGACCGCCGCGTCCGCCGCCAGGTAGAGGTCCGAGACCTCCGGGTAGTCGGTGACGTCGACGAGGTTGTCGCGGCTGCCGGTCCGCGTGCCGGTGCGGGCGTGGAACGCGTGGCCACGGTGCAGGACGACGAACTCCGGCCCCAGCTCGGCGGCGAGCGCCTCCAGCCCCAGGAGGTCCTGGTGGGTGGCGCGGTGGTTGTCCTGTGCCAGGTCGTCGCGGAACGTCGGGGCGTACAGCACGGCGGTCTGCCGGTCGCCGATGCCCAGCGCGGCCCGGACCCGGGCCCGCAGCGCCGGGGCCTGCGGGCTCTGCAGCACGTCGTTGCGCGGGTAGCCGATCTCGAGGACGTCGCCGTCGTAGTGGAACTCGCGGCGCAGCAGGGGGGTGGCGTAGCGGGCCGGCGAGACGAGGTGGTCCCACTCGCGGGCGCGCGCGTCGTAGGACTCGACGAGGTCGCGGGCGAAGCCGGCGCGGGCCCAGTACGTGTGGCCCATCGACTTGAACGGGTAGCCGTGGAAGGTCTGGACCATCACCTGCCCGGGTGGCTTGGCGTGGGTCCGCGGCTGGAACATGTTGTCGAGGTAGTACCGCGACGTGCCGAGCAGGCGGTACCAGTCGCGGCTGCCGTGGACCACCGGGTCGACGCCCTCGGGCAGCGGGACGGAGTGGTCCTTGACGACCCAGCGCACCGGCAGGTCGGCGCCCCGGCGGCGCAGCTCGGCGACCACCCCGAGGCCGTTGTCGGTCGCGGTCTCGCCGAAGTAGGAGCGCACCAGCAGGCCCTCGGACCGCTCCGGCAGCAGCGTCGCCGACCACTGCTGCAGGTCGTGCTGGGCGGCGCGGCTGCGGGCCTGCTCCCCCCGCGGCGTGAGCAGGGCGAGCTCGAGGCGGTCGCGCCCGCTGCGCGTCAGCCGCCCCTCGAGCCGGTCGGTGGCCACCGCCCTCGGCAGGGTGCGGACCAGGGCGCGCGCGGGGACGACCACGACCTCGTCCGCGGCGTCGCCGCCGGCCTCGACCACGTAGGTCCGGGTGGGCAGCGGCAGGTCGCCGAAGCGGCCGCGCCCGGCGATGAGCGGGAGGCGGGCCGTGAAGCGGTCGCCGTCGCGGTCCACCGTCACGTCGGCGGTCCGGGCCACGACGCCGCGCAGCCGCAGGGACAGGTCCGCCGGCCCGCCGAGGACGGTCCCCTCGAGGTGCAGCGCACCGTCGGAGAGGCGGGCCGCGCCGACCCGCACGAGGCCGGGCCAGCCGACCACGCCCAGGTTGCCGCGGCGCGTGCGCTCGAGGCCGAGCACCGCCCCGCCCACCACGCAGGCGTCGGCCAGCTCGGGCCCGCCGGGCAGGGCCAGCGGCTCGAGCGCGCCGGAGGGCAGGACACCGCGGACGGCCCAGCGGTGCGCCGCCGCGCCGGGGACGTCGGTCGGCGGGGCGGGCGGCACCGCGACGACGAGCTCCTGCGTGCCGTCGGGCTGCAGCGGCCCGGCCGTGCCCCGCGCACCGGCCCGGTCGGCCTCGAGCTGGACCGCGGCGTAGGGGCGGCCGGCGGGCGGGCGCACGCGGGCGATGACCTGCCGGCCCTCGAGCCGCGCCTCGACCACGGTGGCGCGCGGCGGGACCACCCGGACCTGCAGCGGCCGCCGGGCGGGGGAGGACAGGTGCACCCACCAGCCGTCGGGGGAGAGCGCCGACTCGAGCACGGCCGCCGAGCCGGTGCGGCCGAGGTCGGTGACCGGGCCGGTCACGGTGAAGCCGGCCGTCGTGACGGAGGCCTCGAGCACCCAGGCGCGGCGTCCCGCCGCCACGAGGTCCCGGAGGTCGACCTGCGCCGTGAAGGTGGACGCGCCGTGGTCGGCGTGCTCGGACGTGCCGGGCGGTCGCAGCGCCGGGTCGTCGACCCTCTGCACCCGCAGGGGCAGCACCTCACCCGTCGCCCGGTCGCGCAGCGCCAGCGCGATGTCGGTCGGGTGCTCGCGCAGGTCGAGGTGGGGCAGGTAGGCGTAGCCGTCGACCTGCAGCACCCGGTCGGCGCCGGGGCCGGTCGCGTCGGGGAGCCAGGTCACCCGGTGCAGCGCGCTGCGCACGGCCAGCTGCTCGACGGGCAGCAGGAACAGGTCGTCGTCGAGCCCGGGGCCGTCCGGTCCCTGCCCGGGGAGCTCGAGGACCAGCCCGTCGGGGCGCACCCGGACCGGCCAGGACTCCGCGCGCTTCCCGCCGCGGCGCCGCAGCTCGACCAGCTCGTCGTGCAGCCCGCGGCGGGCGAGCTCGACGGCCACCCGGCGGGTCGGGGGGGTGCGGCGCCAGACCTGCTCGGACGCGTCCTGTGCGAGGTCGCGGACGGCCTCGCTGAGGAACTTCCAGTACTCGACGTCCTCGACCGAGTCGTTGTCGAGGTACCAGTGGAAGTGCGTGCTGAACAGCGTCTGCAGCCACGCCGCGTAGACCGGCTCCGACGCCTCGCGCAGCAGCACGTCGCGGCTGGTCTGCCAGGCGAGCACCCGGTCGCGCAGGTCCGGCATCGAGTCGGTCTGCTGGCTGATCGAGCTGCGGTCCTCGCGGGCCCGGTACTCGTAGACCGTCGCCGACAGGACGTCGAGGGAGCGGGCGCGCAGCAGCAGCTGGGTGACGATGGGCTGGTCCTCGTACGCCACGCCCTCGCGGAACTCCAGCCCGGACCGCTCCCACAGCTCGCGGGAGTACACCTTGTTCCAGGTGTAGTTGTTGCGCAGCAGCCCGGGGAGCTCCTCGAGCGTCGTGCGCAGGCGGTCCCGGGCGTGCAGCTCGTGCACCCACTCGGGCGTCCACCTGCGGGAGGAGTCGAAGCGCACGACCGCGCCGACCGCCAGGTCCGACCCGGTGCGGCGCAGCGACCCGACGAGGGCCTCGAGGGCGCCGGCCGGCAGCCGGTCGTCGCTGTCGACGAAGGTCAGCCAGGTGCCGCGCGCCTGTCGCACGCCGGTGTTGCGCGCGGCGCCCAGGCCGGCGTTGGCCTGCCGGACGACGCGCAGCCGCGGGTCGCGGGCGGCGTACTCGGCGAGGACGGCCGCGGAGCCGTCGGTGGAGCCGTCGTCCACGGCGACCACCTCGAGGTCGGTCAGGCTCTGCCCGAGCACCGAGTCGAGGCACTCCGCCAGGTAGTCCTCCACGTCGTACACCGGGAGGACCACCGTCAGCGCGGGCGGCGTGGGCCCCCTGCCGCCGAGGACCGCGGCCCGCGCGGGCAGCCGGCGGGCCAGCGCGCCGGCGACGGAGCTGCGGCGGGCGCGCCTCGCGGCGGCGCCGGCCCACCGGGCAGCAGCAGAGCGCAGGTCCTGGCTGCGCACCGTCACCGGACACCTCTCGTCGCTGTCAGCCGGACCCCTCCATGATGCACCCCCGGGGCCCTGCGGGCGCCGTGCGGCGGGGCGCGTCGTCAGCGCTCGCGGTCGACCAGCCAGCCGTCGACGACCCGGCCCGGGTCGTACGGCGGCCACGTGCCCTGTGGCGCCCGGATGCGCTGGTAGGCGCGGTCCTGGGCCCGGGCCCCGGCCTGCTCGCCGGCCGCTCCGGCGTTCACGCCCACGCAGGTGAGGACGGCCAGCACCCCGCAGGCCATGCACAGCAGCGCGGCCGGCAGCCCTCGGGGCAGCACGGTGGCCGACAGCAGCACGCCGACCGCCGCCAGCCCGCGCAGGGCCAAGTACGCGACGTGGCGCCGGGAGAGCTGCACCGCCCGACGGTACGCGCGGCAGCGGCATCCCGCCGAGGTGCGCGTCGTCGATCACGGGCCGGGCCACTAGGGTGGCCGCGTGCCGGATGACGATCTTGCCCTGAGCCCGCCGGTCCCGCCCGGGAGCTCGCACCCCCGGATCGACACGTCGCCGATCCCCGGGTGGTTCACCTGGACCGACCAGCGCGTGTTCGAGCACGTCCTGGGGCGCCAGGACGACGAGCGGCCCGGCACGCTCGTCGAGCTGGGGGCGTACCTGGGCAAGAGCGCGGTGGTCGCGGGCGAGTACCTGCGCGCGGGCGAGGAGTTCGTGGTCTGCGACCTGTTCGGCGAGGCGGCCCCCGACGAGGGCAACTCGCGGGAGAACCAGCAGTCCTACCGGACCCTGACCCGGCAGCAGTTCGAGGCCAACTACCTCGGGGTGCACAGGCGCCTGCCCACGGTGCTGCAGGCGCCGACGTCGCGGATCCTCGAGCACGTGCCGCCGGGCAGCGCCCGGTTCGTGCACATCGACGCGTCCCACCTCTACGAGCACGTGCGCGGCGACCTCGAGGCGGCCGGCACCATGCTGCGGCCCGGCGGCCTGGTCGTGTGCGACGACTACCGCAGCCAGCACACCCCCGGTGTCGCCGCCGCCGTGTGGGCCGCCGTGCAGAGCGGGGCGATCCAGCCGTTCTGCGTCACGCCCAGCAAGCTGTACGCCTGCACCGGCGCCGACGCGGCCCCCCACCGGGAGGCCCTGCTCGCCTGGCTCGAGGAGGGCGCCGAGGGGCTCCGGCACGAGGTGCAGCGCGTCGCGGGCACCGACCTGGTCCGCATCTGGCCCCGCCCGGCGCCCAAGGGACCCCGGCCCGAGCCCGCGGCCGCCACCCCGTCCGACGAGGTCCTCACCCGGCTGGCGGCACTCGACCGCCGCCTCGAGGGCATGGAACGGCGGAGCCGGCGCACGTCCCGGCTGGCCCGCGCCGTGGCGCCCCGCCGGCGCCGCTCCGCCCGCCGGCTGCTGCGCGGGCTGCTGCCGGGCCCGGTGCGCACGGCCCTGCGCAGGGTGCTGGGCCGGGGCTGAGCGCAGGCGCGCTCCGGCATCCTCAGCCGGTGCGCCCGTACGGCACGTCCGGCACGTCGCGCCCCAGAGCCACGACCGGCGCTGCCGGGGAGGCCCACACGAACCGCCGGTAGGACCAGAACCGGAAGGCGGTGCCGAGCAGCAGGCCGACGCCGTTGGCCGCGACGTTGTCGGCGAGCCGGCTGTCCAGGCCGAGCAGGTAGTGCGACACGCCCAGGCAGGTCAGGGCGATGACCAGGCCGCCCGCGTTGAACAGGGCGAACAGCAGCGCCTCCCGGCGCAGGGAGTCGCCGCGCTCGCGGGCCCGGAAGGACCAGTGCCGGTGGAGCACGAACGCGTGGGTCGCCGACACCAGGGTCGCCAGGACCTTGGCCGTCAGCGGCTTGTGCGGCAGGGCGGTGAGCACGAGGTTGAAGACCGCGAGGTCGACGAGCAGGCTCAGCACGCCCACCACGCCGAACCGGGAGAGCTCGGCGAGCAGGCCCCGGCAGCGTCCGACGACGTCGCGGACGAGGCTCACGCGCCGGGCGTGGCGGTCCGGGTCATCGGTGGAGCGTACGGGAGCCGTGGGAGGATCCGGGGCGTCGCGCGCGGGCTCCTCCGGCGCGTGACGGCCGATCCAGGAGGTCCTGTGCACAGTCCCCGTCGCCGTCCGACCCGCGCCCCGGGGGTGCGGCGGTGAGCTGGCTGGAGCTCGACGGGACGGTCAACGCGCGCGACGTCGGCGGCCTGCCGACCGTGGACGGCCGCACGACCCGCTCCGGCGTCCTGCTGCGGTCCGACAACCTGCAGGACCTCAATCCCGCCGACGTCGAGCGGCTGCGGGGCGAGCTGGGCCTGCGCACCGTGCTCGACCTGCGCAGCACCGGCGAGGTCCACCTCACCGGGCCGGGGCCGCTGACGGCGACCGACGTCGTCCACCACCACCTGTCGCTGATTCCGGAGTGGGACGGCGAGCCGGACCGCCTCGAGGTCGACCGGGCGCTCCCGCGGCTGCCCGACCGGCCCCGCCAGCGCTCGGCCACCGACCTGCAGCAGCACTACGTCGGCTACGTCCGGCAGGCGGGCGACCGGGTCGCCGAGGCGCTGCGGGTGCTGGCCGACCCCGCCAGCGGCACCGCGCTCGTCCACTGCGCCGCCGGCAAGGACCGCACCGGCGTGGTCGTCGCCCTGGCGCTCTCCCTCGCGGGGGTCACCCGCGACGCCGTCGTCGCCGACTACGTCCGCAGCGCCGAGAGGGCCCCGCAGATCCTCGCCCGGCTCAAGGCCACCGACGCGTACGGGCCGAGCCTGGCGCAGACGACCGCGGAGGAGATCACGCCGGTCGCGGCGTCGATGGAGGGCTTCCTGGACGACGTCGACCGCCACTACGGCGGGCCGCACGGGCTGGCGATGTCGATCGGGGTGGACGAGGAGACCGTGGCCCGGCTCGCCGCGCGGCTGGTCGGCCCGTCGCCGCACACCGCCGTCCGCCCGTGACCGTGCAGCGTCCGACCGTCAGGGGCGCCATGGGGCTGCCCGTCGTCGGGATGGTCGGCGGCGGCCAGCTGTCGCGGATGACCCACCAGGCGGCGATCGCGCTGGGGCTGTCCGTCCGCGTGCTGGCCGACGGCGACCGCGACAGCGCGGCGCTGGTCGCCCAGGGCGTGGAGCTCGGCGAGCACACCTCGCTGGACGCGCTCCGGTCCTTCGCCGCCTCCTGCGAGGTCGTCACCTTCGACCACGAGCACGTGCCCAACGACCTGGTGCAGGCGCTCGAGGCGGACGGTACGACCGTGCTGCCCGGCAGCACCGCGCTGCGGCACGCGCAGGACAAGCTGGTCATGCGCGAGCGCCTGGCGGCGATGGGCGTACCCGTGCCCGCCTTCACCCCCGTCGCCACCGAGGCCGACGTCGAGGGCTTCGGCCGCCACGTCGGCTGGCCGCTGGTCCTCAAGGCCGCCACCGGCGGCTACGACGGCAAGGGCGTCTGGGTCGTGCGCGACCTGGCCGAGGCGGGCGAGGTGCTGCGCAGCGGCGTGCGGCTGCTGGCCGAGGAGCACGTCCCGCTGCTGCGCGAGCTGTCGGCGCTGGTCGCCCGCTCGCCCGAGGGGCAGGGCGCCGCCTGGCCGGTCGTCGAGACCGTGCAGTCCGACGGCGTGTGCGTCGAGGTGGTCGCGCCGGCCCCGGACCTGTCGGAGGAGCGCAGCCTGGAGGCGCAGGACCTCGCCCTGCGCCTCGCCGACGAGCTCGGCGTGGTCGGGGTGATGGCGGTGGAGCTGTTCGAGACCGCCTCCGGGCTGCTCGTCAACGAGCTGGCGATGCGTCCCCACAACTCCGGCCACTGGACCATCGAGGGCTCGCGCACCTCGCAGTTCGAGCAGCACCTGCGCGCCGTCCTCGACTGGCCGATGGGCGCCACCGAGCGCACCGCGCCCTGGGTGGTCATGGCCAACGTCCTCGGCGGCTCCGGCGAGCCCGACCTCGACCGGCGGCTGCACATGCTGTTCGGCCGCGACCCGGGGCTCAAGGTGCACCTGTACGGCAAGGAGGTCCGGCCGGGGCGCAAGATCGGCCACGTGACCGCGCTCGGCGACGACCTCGAGCAGACCCGGCAGCGGGCCCGCGAGGGGGCCGCGCACCTGGCCGACGGGCGGTGGGTGCACTGACCGCGGTTCCGGGGGGCACCCCCCTGGTCGGCGTCGTGATGGGCAGCGACAGCGACTGGCCGGTGATGGAAGGGGCCTCGCAGGCGCTCGCGGAGTTCGACGTGCCGCACGAGGTGCGCGTGGTGTCGGCCCACCGGACGCCCCACGACATGCTCACCTGGGCGTCCGAGGCCGCCGGCCGCGGGCTGCGCGTCGTCGTCGCCGGGGCCGGCGGGGCGGCCCACCTGCCCGGCATGGTGGCGTCGATGACGCCGCTGCCCGTGATCGGCGTCCCGGTCCCGCTCCGGCACCTCGACGGCGTCGACTCGCTGCTGTCCATCGTGCAGATGCCCGCGGGCATCCCGGTCGCCACGGTCTCCATCGGCGGGGCGCGCAACGCCGGCCTGCTCGCCGTGCGGGTGCTCGCCGCCGCCGACCCGGCGCTGCAGGAGCGGGTCGTGGCGTTCCAGGACGCGCTCGCGCAGACGGCGCGCGGCAAGGACGCGGCGCTGCAGGAGCGGCTGGGGCGGTAGGGGCGCTGGGCCCTGTGCGCTGATCATGCTGTTCTGGTGGTCGACGCCGGGCGGGGCAGCAGGGGGGAGCTGTCCGACTGCGATGCTGCTCGCCCCCTGTCGGCCGGCGATCAGGCCGCTGTGGTGGTCGACCCGCGGGGACGAGCTGCTCAGGGCGGGGCTGCTCGCCCTCCCGTTGATGAGGCCGCTCTGGTGGTCGACGCGCCGAGCGAGGCCGCAGGGACGAGCTGCTCGGGGGCGGGGCTGCTCGCCTCTGCCGTTGATGAGGCCGCTCTGATGGTCGACACGCCGAGCCGGGCCGCAGGGACAGCTGCCAAGGGCGAGGCGCACGGCCATGGCTGGCTGTGTCAGGTGGTCGCTCGGCGGCGACGCGCCGCGCTTCCGGACCAGCCGGTCAGGGGCGCGTGCGCAGGACCTGGCCGCGGGGGCTGGTCCAGGTGGTGCTGCCGTCGACCTGGCGGACGCTGGTCCAGCCGTCGTGCTTGAGCCGGTGGTGGTGGCGGCACAGCAGGTGCAGGTTGGCGGTGCTGGTCGGACCGTCGGGAAAGCGGACCCGGTGGTCGAGATCGGTGCGCAGAGCGCGCTGGGAACAGCCGGGGAAGGTGCAGCAGCGGTCGCGGGCGCGCACGACCCGTTCCTGCGGGGCGGTGGGCCGGTAGGTGCCGGCGCGGGGTGGTGGGTCGGGCAGGTCGGTGAGCAGCGCCCGAAGGAGCCCGCGGGGGTCGGCGAGCAGCCGGGCCAGCGGCCGGGAGCTGCGGTCGACGGCAACGGCCTGGCCGGTCCGGTCGACGAGGACCCGGCGGACCTGGACGCGGGACAGCCCGACGGGCAGGCCGGTGGGGTCGGTGAGCAACTCGACCAGCCGGGCGGGGTCGACCGGGCCGGAGCCCGGGATCCACGCGACGCCGGCCAGTGGCCGGCGACGACCCGCAGCCGGCGTCGACGGGGCGACCGCCGAGGCTGAGCCCGACGCGACCGCGGCCCGCGGAGTCGTCACCGGGGCAACCCTGGAGCGGTGCACCTGGGCGGGCGGCGCATCGAGAGGCTGGCGAGCGTCGGGATCGTCCACTGACCTGCCGCGAGCCAGGTGTACCTGGGGCTCGAAGGCCTTCGGCTCGAAGGCCTTCGGCTCGAAGGCCTGCGGCTCGAAGGCCTTGGGCTCGTGGCCGTCGGGCTCGATGTCCAGGGGTTCGACCACGTCCGCGGAACCGTGGTCCGCAAGGGCACCGGCCAGGTCGACCGAGGGGCCGATGGGGGGCGCGGCGCCGTCTCCGGACGGCGGGACCGGTGTGTCGTGCAGCCGGTCGAGCAGCTCCGACCCGAGGTCGGTCACGACCACCAGCGGCTCGGGCAACGCGGTGCGGGCCGGGTCGTCCTGCGCGACCACCCCGGCGACCGCCAGGCGCACCGGGATCTGCAGCTGCAGCTCCACCGGCACCGCCACCCCGGCCTTGTCGACCAGCGCGGCCACCAGCGCGTCGACCTGCCGCTGCCCCCGCGTCCGCTCGTCGTCGGGCCCGGTCCGCACCGCCAGCAGGTCCAGCAGCCGGTCCGCCGCCGACAGCTGCTCCACCGCCCCCGTCGCGGTCAGGTCCGCCATCCCGTCCGACCGGGCCCGCAGCCGCACCCGCGACTCGGCCGCCTGCCGCTCCTGGCGGCGCCGGGCCGCGCCGTCGGGGTCCAGCAGCACCGCGCTCACCTGCACCGCCGTGCGCAGCTGGGACGCCGTGCCCGTCCAGCCCAGCCGGCCCTCCGCGGCCAGCACCCGCTGCAGCACTCGGCCGGCCAGCGCCGAGTCACCCAGCGCCTCGGCCTCCTGCACCGCCGCCAGCGCGTGCGGCACCCCCAGCCGGCCACCCAGCAGCAACGGCCGCAGCACCGGCCAGCTCAGCAGCGCCTCACCCATCCGCAGCCGCTGCTCCGCCCCGACCCTGCTCAGCCCCAGCGCCACCGCGATCTCCGCCAGCGCCTGCGGCTGCGACCCCGTCCGGAACTCCACCGGCGTGGACTCCCACACCGCCAGCGCCGCCTCCCACTGCCGCACCGCGACCACCGCCGACTCGGCCTCAGCCGACCGCAGCGCGGCCAGCGCCACGTCCAGCTCGGGAGACTCCAGCAGTTCGAACATGTGTTCGACACTACCCGAGGGCGAGGTCGGGGACAAGGTGTTTCTGCAGGTCAGAGTGGTCCTGAGGGTCAGCCCAGGGGATGCCAGCGTGGCTCGGCGCGGCTGACCCGGCGCGTAGCTGGCTCGGTGCCCCGGCGTACTGCGCAGGGGCCGACCCCGGTGGTGGCCTGGGCGGGGGGCTGGTCTGGCGGGGGGTGGTCTGGCGGGGGCTGGTCTGGCGGCGGCCAGGCTGGTGGGCTGGCCTGGTACGTGGTGCGCCCGGGCCTGCCTGCCTGCCTGCCCCGTGGCTGACGGGCCAGTGCGGCGTCTCTCACCAGGCGCAGCGGCTTGGGCCCACCCCCGGTCAGGAGCCACCCGCCCGCACAGCACGCGGCGCCCCCGCACGCGCTGACCCGACCTACCGCCACTCGATCTTCGGGCACCGGTCCATGACGACCGTCAGCCCGGCGGCGCGGGCCCGTCCGGCAGCAGCCTCGTCGACGACGCCGAGCTGCATCCACACGCCCGTGGCGCCGGCGGCCACCCCCTCGTCGACCACCGGGCCGACGAGGCGGCTGTTGACGAAGCAGTCGACGACGTCGACCGGGAACGGGACGTCGGCGAGGCGGGCGTAGCCGGGCTCGCCGTGCACGGCCTGCGCGGAGGGGTGCACCGGCACGATGCGCTTGCCGCGGGCCTGCAGGAACTGCGCGACGCCGTACGCGGCCCGGCTGCGGTCGGGCGACAGGCCCACGACCGCCCACACGTCCAGGGCCAGCAGGGCCTCGACCTCGGGGGTCACGGCCGGCCCAGCGCGCGGTAGGTCCAGCCGGCGCCGCGCCAGCGCTCCGGGTCGAGCGCGTTGCGGCCGTCGACGATGAGCGGCGCGGCCACGACGCCGGCCAGCTCGGCCGGGTCCATGTCGCGGAACTCCGACCACTCGGTGAGGTGCAGCACGAGGTCGGCGCCCTTGGCGGCGTCGAGCGCGGAGCCGCGGTAGCCGAGCTCGGGGTGCCGCTCGCGGGCGTTGTCCATCGCCTGCGGGTCGTACACGGTGACCGCCGCGCCGCCGCGCTGGATCGCCAGGGCGACGTCCAGCGCGGGGCTGTCGCGGATGTCGTCGCTGTTGGGCTTGAACGCGACGCCGAGCACCGCCACCCGCATCCCCCCGAAGCTGCCGCCCACCAGCTCGCGGGCGATCTCGACCATCCGGGCGCGCCGGCGCAGGTTGATCGCGTCGACCTCCTTGAGGAAGCTCAGCGCCTGGTCGACGCCCAGCTCGCCCGCGCGGGCCATGAACGCGCGGATGTCCTTGGGCAGGCAGCCGCCGCCGAAGCCGAGCCCGGCGTTGAGGAACCGCCCGCCGATCCGGGTGTCGTACGACAGCGCCTTGCTCAGCAGCGTCACGTCGCCGCCGGTCGCCTCGCAGACCTCCGCCATCGCGTTGATGAACGAGATCTTGGTGGCCAGGAACGCGTTGGCCGCGACCTTGACGAGCTCGGCGGTCGCGAAGTCGGTGACGACCACCGGCGTCGCCGGGCTCTCCTCGGTGGCCTCGACGACCGGCGCGAACGCTGCCCGCAGGCCCGCCTCGCCGCGGCCCGGGCGCACCCCGAACACCAGCCGGTCGGGCGTGAGGGTGTCCTGGACGGCGAACCCCTCGCGCAGGAACTCCGGGCTCCACGCCAGCTCCAGGTCGCGGTCCGCGGCGTCGAGCAGGCCCGCGAGGCGCTCGGCGGTGCCGGCCGGGACGGTGGACTTGCCGACCAGCAGCGAGCCCGGCCGCGCCACCTCGACCAGCGCGCGGAAGGCCGCGTCGACGTGCGTGAGGTCGGCGGCGTACTCGCCCTTCTTCTGCGGCGTCCCCACGCAGACGAAGTGCACGTCGCCGAACGCCCCGACCTCCTCGTAGGAGGTGGTGAACCGCAGCCGGCCGCTGTCCAGGTTCTTGGCCAGCAGCTCGGGCAGCCCCGGCTCGAAGAACGGCACGCGGCCCTCGGACAGCGCGGCGACCTTGGTCTCGTCGACGTCGAGCGCGAGCACGTCGAAGCCGAGCTCGGCCATGCAGACCGCGTGGGTGGCGCCGAGGTAGCCGGTGCCGATGACCGTGAGACGGGGGCCCATGGGCGGAGCCTACGGTCGGGCCGGGCAGGTGCTCGCGCACGACGGGACGGGGGCCGCGCACGACGAGACGAGGGCCGCCCCCGGCCCTAGCATGAGCCGATGGACTCCTCCTTCTCCCTGTACTCGCTCACGGAGGAGCACGAGCTGCTCCGCAAGGCCGTCCGCGAGCTGTCCGAGGACAAGATCGCGCCCCGCGCCGCGGAGATCGACGAGCAGGCCGAGTACCCGTGGGACGTGCACGAGGCGCTCCGGCGGGCCGACCTCATGGCGATCCACGTGCCGGAGGAGTACGGCGGCGCGGGGGCCGACAAGATCGCCCACTCGATCGTCATCGAGGAGGTGGCGCGGGTCTGCGCGTCGAGCAGCCTCATCCCGATGGTCAACAAGCTGGGCACGACCGGCCTGATCCTGTCGGGCTCGGAGGAGCTCAAGCACGAGTTCCTGCCGAAGGTCGCCTCGGGCGAGTGGACGTTCTCCTACGCGCTGTCCGAGCGCGAGGCCGGCTCGGACGCCGCCGCGATGCGGACGCGGGCCGTGCGCGACGGGGACGCGTACGTGCTGAACGGCACGAAGTGCTGGATCACCGGCGCAGGCGTGAGCACGCACTACACGGTCATGGCCGTCACCGACCCCGGCCGGGGCGCCAAGGGCATCTCGGCCTTCGTCGTCAGCAAGGACGACCCGGGCTTCTCGGTGGGCAGCAAGGAGCGCAAGCTCGGCATCAAGGGCTCGCCGACCTGCGAGATCTACTTCGAGGACTGCCGCATCCCGGCCTCGCGGATGATCGGCGCCGAGGGCACCGGCTTCACGACCGCGCTGCGGACCCTCGACCACACCCGGCTCGGCATCGGCGCGCAGGCCGTCGGCATCGCGCAGGGCGCGCTCGACGCGTCGGTGGCCTACATCAAGGAGCGCCGCCAGTTCGGCAAGGCGATCGCCGACTTCCAGGGCATCCAGTGGATGGTCGCCGACATGGCCATGAAGACCGAGGTGGCCCGCCAGATGGTCTACGTGGCGGCGGCCAAGGCCGAGCGCGGCGCGCCCGACACGACGTTCGCCAGCTCGGCGGCCAAGTGCTTCGCCTCGGACACCGCGATGAGCGTGACGACCGACGCCGTGCAGCTGTTCGGCGGCTACGGCTACACGCGCGACTTCCCGGTCGAGCGGATGATGCGCGACGCCAAGATCACCCAGATCTACGAGGGCACCAACCAGGTGCAGCGCATGGTGATGGCGCGCGCCGTCCTGAAGTAGGGCCGTGCCGGGCCGCGGTTGATCTCGCAGCTGCTCCTGCTCGGTGCGACGGGCGCCCGGACGGCGAGCTCCCGGCGTACGTCGAGGTGCTGGGCGAGCTGCTGCAGGGCGGCCGCACCTCGTCGGTGAGCGGGGCCGAGGCCGAGCAGGCCTGTCGGCGAACCCGTGCTGCCCTCCTGGGCGCGTGGCGAGGTGCCGCTCACCGAGCACGAGGCGGGGACGGCGCCGTTCAGCTGGCGGCGACCCTGCCCGGCGCGCGGGATGACCCGTAGGGACCAGGGCGGACTGCTCCACCTGCCTCATCCGGGCCATCTGCAGCCGATCGGCAGGAGGAACGGCCCCCTCCGGCCGATGCACGGGCTGGCGGCCCGCGGCACCTCGCACGCGGCGCGCCGGAGGAGGTCCGGGTGCAGCAGGCAGGCGTGCGGGAGCGGACGGTCCGGCCGAGCCTGGCCGGGACCGCGGTCCTCCTGCACCTGAGCGGCGCGCTGGCGTTCGCCCTGCTGCCGGAGGAGCGCGCCCGCGCGGCCGCGCTCGCCGCCCTGCCGCTGCTCACGGCCGCCCTGCTCGCCCTGGGCACCCGCCTGCACCGCCCTCGCCGGGCCCGCGCCTGGCACCTGCTCGCCGCCGCCCAGCTGCCGCTCTCCGCCGGCTGGGCGGCCTGGTACCTCGTCCCGCCGCTGGCCGGCAGCCCCGTCGGCGACGCCTGCTTCCTCACCGGGTACGCGATGACCGTCGTGGCGGTCGTCGGCCTGGGAGGCCTGCGCCGCCGCCGCGAGCGGGTCGCCGCGCTGGACGGCGCCATGCTCGCCCTCGGCCTCGGCGTGCTGTCGTGGGTGCTCGTCGCCTCCCCGCCCGGCAGCGACGGCCCCGCCGCGGTCTCCCGGCTGGTGTGGCTCGCCTACCCCGTCCTCGACGGGATGCTCGTGGCCGTCGCCGCCCGGCTCGTCCTGCTCGGCACGGGCGGCGCCCGCGCCCGCCTCGTGCTGGTCGCGGTCGTCGCGCAGGGGGTCGGGGACACGCTGTACGCCGGCCAGGTGCTGGGCGGCACCTTCCGGTTCGGCTCGCCGGTGTTCGCCCTGTGGCTGCTGTCCTACGCCGCGCTCGGCGTGGCCGGGGTGCTGCCGGCGCGCGACGGACGGCGCCCGGCGGCCCGGCACTCCCGCTGGGCGCCGCGGCTCGTCCTGGCCGCGGCCGCGCTGCCGCTGCCCTGCCTGCTGCTCGTGGGTGCCGTCGAGGGGTCGGCCGACGACGTCGTGCTCATCGGGCTCGGCTCGGTCGTGATGACCGCGCTGGCCCTCGTGCGCGGCGTCCTCGTCGCGGGTGGCCACCGCTCCGCGGCCGCCCGCACCACCCTGCGCCGCTCCGCCGGGCGCCTGGTCGCGTACGTGGTCCTCGCCCTGCTGCCGATCGCCGGCCTGACGTGGGTGGCCGTGCACGAGTCGGACCGGGTGCTGCGCGCGGAGGCCCACGAGCGGATGGCGGTCACCGCGTCCGTGACGAGCGAGTACGTCGGCGAGCAGGTCGAGGGCGTGCAGGCGCTGGTGGCGTCGTACGCCGGCCGCGCCCCGCTCGTCGACGCGCTCGCCCGGCCGGCAGGCCGTGACCTGGCGGTGCTCGACGCGCAGGTGGCGTCGCTGCGCGCGGCCGACCCGGACCTGCTCGCGGCCGGCCTGCTCGACGCGCGCGGCCGCCTGCTCAGCGCCCTGCCCGTCGACCCCGGCGTGATCGGCACCGACCTGTCCTCCCGCGACTACTTCCGCGGAGCCCTCGCCGGGCCCGGCCCGTACGTCTCGGACGCCTTCACGACCGCGACCACCGGGGCGCCGCGCGCCGTGGGCGTCGCCAGCGCCGTGCGGGACGAGGACGGCGCGCTGCTCGGCGTGCTGGTCGCCGGCTACCGCCTGGACGCCCTCGTCGACCTGTCGAGGCGGCTGGCCGACGTCCAGGGCGTCGCCCTCACGCTCACCGACCGGCAGGGGCACCTGCTGGCGGGCGACGGCAGCGAGGCCCCCGGCCTGCCGACGACGGACGCCCCCGAGGTCGCCGCCGCGCTGAGCGGTCCCGCTCGCACGCTCGGGAGCTCCGACGGCCGCCGGATCTCCTCCTACCGGCAGGTCGACGGGCTCGGCTGGGCCGTGGTGTCGCAGGTCGAGGGCAGCGCGGCCACCGGCGGGGCGGACCGGCTCGCCGCCCGCGTCGTCGCGGCCGCCGTCCTGCTCGCGCAGCTGCTGCTCGGCGGGCTCGTGCTCGCCGTGCGGGCCCAGACCCGGCGCCGGCTCGCCGAGGCCGCCCTCGCCGACCGCGAGGAGCACCTGCGCAGCGTCCTCGAGAACGCCGGCGACGCGTACGTGGCCCTGGACGCCGCCGGCGCGGTCACCGGCTGGAACGCCCGGGCCACCGAGGTCTTCGGCCACACCCGCGAGCACGTCCTCGGCCGGGAGCTGGCCGACCTCGTCGTGCCGCCGGGCAGCCGCGCCGCCCACCGCGCCGGCCTGGACCGGCTGCTGTCCGGCGGCGAGCCCCGCCTGTCGGGGCAGCGCGTCGAGGTGCAGGCCCTGCGGGCGGACGGCAGCACCTTCCCCGCCGAGATCACGATGTGGTGCAGCGGCCGGCCCGACGAGCCGGCCTTCAGCGCCTTCGTCCGCGACGTCACCGCCGAGCGGGCGCAGGCTGCCGCGCTGGCGCAGGCGCACGCTGCCGCGCTGGCGCAGGCGCACGCCGCCGCGCTCGAGGCCACCCGCCTCAAGAGCGAGTTCGTCGCGAACATGAGCCACGAGATCCGCACCCCCATGAACGGCGTGCTGGGGATGACCGCGCTGCTGCGCGAGACCGACCTCGACCCCGTGCAGCGGGACTACGCCGACACCATCGGGGGCTGCGCCGACGCGCTGCTCGTCGTCATCGACGACGTCCTCGACTTCTCCAAGATCGAGGCGGGCAGGCTCGACCTCGAGCGGGTCGACGTCGAGCTGCGCTCCGTCGTCGAGGACGTCGTGGGCCTGCTCGGCGCCGGGGCCGCCGCCCGCGGTCTCGACGTCGTCGCGTGGGTCGACCCGGCGGTCCCGGCCGTCGTCACCGGTGACCCCCACCGGCTGCGGCAGGTCCTCACCAACCTGGTCGGCAACGCCGTCAAGTACACCGCGGCCGGCGAGGTCGTCGTCGAGGTCGAGCCCGCGGCGGCCGGCGCGCCGCACGTCCGGGTGTCGGTGCGCGACACCGGCATCGGGATCACGCCCGAGCAGCAGGCCCGGCTGTTCGAGGCGTTCCGCCAGGCCGACGCGTCCACGACCCGGCGGTACGGCGGCACCGGCCTCGGGCTGACCATCAGCCGCCAGCTCGTCGAGCTCATGGGCGGCACGCTGGACGTCGAGAGCGCCCCGGGCCAGGGCTCCACCTTCTTCTTCGAGCTCCCGCTGCCGAGGTCCGCGCGGGCCGCCCCCGGGCGCCGCCGCCGACCTGCGCTCGAGGGCGTGCGCGTGCTCGTGGTCGACGACAGTGCCACCCACCGCAAGGTGCTGCGGCAGCACCTCGCCGGCGCGACCTGCGTCGGCGACGCCGACGCGGCGCTCGCCGCGCTGCGGTCGGCGGCCGCGGCCGGGACGCCGTACGGCGCGGCGGTGCTCGGCCTGCACGCGCCCGGCACCGACGGGCTGCAGCTGGCCCGGGCCGTCACCGCCGATCCCGCGATCGCCGGCACGCCGATGCTGGTGCTGACCTCCCCCGGCGACGTCGGCGACCGCGCGGCGGCCGCCGCCGCGGGGGTGGGGGCGTACCTCACCAAGCCGGTGCGGCAGGCGCAGCTGCACGACCGGCTCGCCGAGCTGCTCGGCGGCCAGGCGGATGCGCGGGCACCGCAGCAGCGGGCCGCCGGCACGGACAGGACGACGGCGGGGACCCGCGGACGGGTCCTCGTGGCAGAGGACAACACGGTCAACCAGAAGGTGGTGCGGATCATGCTGGAGCAGCTCGGGTACGACGTCGACGTGGCGCAGGACGGCCGGGAGGCGGTCGACCGCGTCCTGGCGGAGCGGTACGACGCGGTCCTCATGGACTGCCAGATGCCGGGGCTCGACGGCTTCGGCGCGACGCGGGAGATCCGCTCGGCCGGCGGCGCCGCCGGGGCCACCCCGGTGGTGGCGCTCACCGCGTCGGCGCTCGCGGAGGACCGGGAGCGGTGCCGGGCCGCGGGGATGGACGACTTCCTGTCCAAGCCGCTGCGCGCCGAGCAGCTGGCCGCGGTCCTGGAGCGGGTCGCACCGGCCCTGGCGGCCCCGCTGGACCCCGAGGGCGTCCCCGGTCTGCTCGCGCTCGGTGCGGCCCTCGGCGACGTGGTCGACAGCTACCTGCAGACCGTGCCCGACCGGCTGCTCGAGCTCTGGGAGGCGGTGCAGGCGCAGGACGCCGGCGCTGCCGGGCGGGCCGCGCACTCGGTGCGGGGGATGGCCGCGGTCCTGGCGGCCGGGCCCCTGGAGGAGGTCTGCGAGCAGGTCGAGCTCGACGCGCAGGCGGGCCGGCTGCCCAGCGCCCAGGCGCTGCTGGCCCTGCACGAGCAGGCCGAGCGCGCGGGCCGCGCCCTCGAGGCGCTCGCCGCCGCCTGACCGGGTACGGCTCCGGCGTGGAGCGCACCCCGGACGGCCGGTACGTCGTCATCGACGGCCGCCGCTGGCGGGCGACCGACCCCGACCTGCCGGAGGACGTGGCGGGCGTGCTGCGGCGCGAGCTCATGAGCGCGCGCCGGGCCGTGGGCGTCGCGCTGCGGGCCGGGGACGGCGTCGCGGAGCGGGCGGCCCGCGACCGGGTCGGCCGGGCCAAGACGGGCCTCGGCGAGCGCGGCGAGCCGTGGTGGGAGCAGACGCCGGAGCAGCGGCGCGCGCGCTGGGAGGCCGCGCTCCCGTCCTAGCGTCGATCCCGTCCTGGCTTCGCTGCCGTCCTGGCCCCGCTCCGTCCGGGTCTCGCTGCTCTGCTGGCGTCGCTCTCGTACCGGGTCGCTCCCCGTCCTGGCGTCGCTCGTCCCGGCCCCCTGCCGGTCGCCGCGGCGCGTCCGGCAGGCTGTCCGGATGAGCGCCGCACCCGTCCTCGTCGCCGACCGGGTGGCGGTGCGCCGCGACGGCAGCACGCTGCTCGACGACGTCAGCCTGACCGTGCACGCCGGCGAGCGGTGGGCGCTGCTCGGCGGCAACGGCGCGGGCAAGACCACGCTGCTCGGCCTGCTCGGCGCGCGGCGGTTCCCCACCGCGGGGACCGTCGACGTGCTCGGCCGCCGCCTCGGGCGGGTGCCGGTGCAGGAGCTGTGGCCGCTGACCGGCTGGGTGCAGGCCGGGCACCTGCCCAGCGGCCGGCTCACCTGCCGCGAGGTGGTCCTGACCGGGGCGACCAGCACCAACGCGCTGCCGGTGCACCGGACGGCCGGCCCGGCGGTGCTCGCCCGGGTCGCGGAGCTGGTCGCCGCGCTGGGCGTCGCGGCGGTCGCCGACCACCCGTGGACGACCCTGTCGGCGGGGGAGCGGGGGCGCGCGCTCGTCGCCCGGGCGCTGGTCAACGACCCGCCGCTGCTGCTGTTCGACGAGCCGGCGACCGGGCTGGACCTGCCGGCCCGCGAGCGGCTGGTCGACGCGCTCGACGACCTCGCCCGGGAGCGCCCGGCACGCGCGTCGGTGCTCGTGACGCACCACCTCGAGGAGCTCCCCGGCAGCACCACCCACGCGCTGCTCCTGCGCGGCGGGCGGGTGCTCGCGGCCGGGCCGGTGGAGCAGGTGCTGCACGACGAGCCGCTCAGCGCCTGCTTCGGTGCGCCCCTGAGGGTGCGCCGCGAGGACGGGCGCTGGACGGCGCGCGGGCGGCGTCCGCGGTAGGGCTGCGGCGCGGCTGCGGCGCGGCTGCGGCGCAAGCGGCTCGGGTGCGGCCCGGCTGCGCCCGGCTGCGGCGCAAGCGGCTCGGGCGCGGTCGGCTACGGCTCGGCGGTGCCCCCGGTGCCCGGCTCGGGCCGGACGTCGTCGTGCGGGGTGGCGCCGCCGTCGGCGTCGGGCTCGGCGACGGCGCGCTCGCCGGCCGCGGCCGGGTCGGTCAGCGGGTCGCCGGTGCCCTGGCGGGCGTCGCGCGGCTCGGGCTGGGTCATCGGGCCTCTTCTCGTGGCGGGACGGGTCCCGGGCAGCCTCTCACCGCGCCGCGGCGGGCTGCCCGCGGGTGCCGCCGGGCGATGAGTCCCCGGCCGGCCGGGCGTCCACCCCGTGTGGACGTCGAGACCGCGGTGCTGGCCCTGCGCGGCCCGGTGGCGCCCGCCGAGGTGCGGGCGCTGGCGGAGCGGCTGGCCGGCCGGCTGCACGCCGACGCGGTCGTCGAGGTCGGCGGCACCGTCGACGTCGGGGTGGTGGACGTGCTCGCCCGGCTGGCCCTCGTGGCCCGCCGCCGCGGCGTGCGCCTGCGGGTCCGGGCCGACGAGGGCCTGGCCGGGCTACTGGCGCTGGTCGGGCTGCGCGCCGTCGTGCAGCCGCTCGGGGAGCCCGAAGCGGGTGAACAGCGCGGGGTCGAGGAAGTGGTGGACGTGCTGGACCCGCCCGCCTGACAGCTCGACGACCTGCAGGGCCCACGGCTCGTGGGTGCCGTCCGGGCCGGGACGGTACTGCCCGAACACCGCCTCGGTCGCGGTGACGGAGGCGGGCAGCAGGCGCGAGCCGCGGCAGCCGATCCCGTAGCCGAGGTACCACGCCGACAGGTCGTCCCGGCCCCGCAGCCACAGCGCCAGCGGCGGCATGGAGATGCTGGCGTCCTCGTGGAGCAGCGAGACCAGCGACGGGATGTCGTAGGCCTCGAACGCCGCGACGTAGCGGCCGAGCAGGGCGCGGTCGGCGTCGGACAGCGCTGCCGGCCGCTGCTCCGGGTCGCGCTCGCCGAGGGTGGCGCGGGCGCGCTGCAGGGCGCTGTTGACCGACGCCACCGTGGTGTCGAGCAGCTCGGCGACCTCGCTCGCCTGCCAGCACAGGACCTCGCGCAGGATGAGCACCGCGCGCTGGCGGGGCGGCAGCGCCTGCAGCGCCGCCACGAACGCCAGGCGCACCGAGTCGGACAGCACCGCCCGGCGGGCCGGGTCGGCGTCGGCCGGCACCACGTCGCCCTCGGGCACCGGCTCGAGCCAGACGTCCTCGGGCAGGGGAGCGCCCGGCGCGGTCGTGGCCGGCACGGGGGAGGACAGGTCCATCGGCAGCGCCCGGCGCGAGCGGCCGCGCAGGCTGTCGAGGCAGACGTTGGTCGCGATCCGGTAGAGCCAGGAGCGCACGGACGACCGGCCCTCGAAGCCGTCGAGCTTCTGCCAGGCCTTGACCAGCGTCTCCTGCACCGCGTCGTCGGCGTCGAAGGCGGAGCCGAGCATCCGGTAGCAGTAGCCCCGCAGCTCCACGCGGTACTGCTCGAGCTGCTCCGGCCCGAGGCCCGGCTGCGCCTGCTGCGGCACCGCCGCCTGCTGCGGCACCGCTGTCTGCCCCGGCACTGCCGCCTGCCCCGGCACCGTCGTCTTTCCCTGCACTGTCGTCTGCCCCTGCACCGCCAGCGTCATCTGCCCACCTCCGGCTCCTGCCGCCCCCCGGCGGCCCGGCCGCGAGCGTGGCACAGGGGTACGACAGGTTCCAGACCCGTGCGGGTCAGCTCTGCGCCCCGGCCGGGACCATGGCCATGAGCTCCCACACGTGCCCGTCGGGGTCCTGGAAGCTGCCGCCGTACATCGGCCCCGCCTCGAAGGCCTCCTTCCACGGCGTGCCGCCGGCGGCCAGGGCCCGGGCGAGCAGGTCGTCCACCTCCGCGCGGTCGTCGCACGTCAGGCACAGCAGCACCTCCTTGCCGGCGCGCGCGTCGGCGACCGGCAGCACGGAGAACTCGGCGAAGCGCCGCTCGGTGATCAGCATCGTGAAGACGTTGTCGCTGATCACCAGGCAGGCGGCTCTGTCGTCGGAGTACTGCTCGTCGAAGCCGAAGCCCAGGGCGGCCCAGAAGGCCCGGCTGGCGGGCAGGTCGCTGACCGGCAGGTTGACGAAGATCGTGCGCATGGGGGCTCCTCCTCGTGCTTGCGGTACGAGGGGGCAGACGCGCCGGGTGCGCCGGACTCATCGGTCCGGTGCAGGTCAGACGACCAGCACGACCTCGAGCGTGCGGGGGCCGTGGACGCCCTCGACGCGGACGAGCTCGATGTCGCTGGTGGCGCTCGGCCCGCTGATCCAGGTCATCGGCCGGGTGGGGTCCAGGCGGGCGACGGCCTCCGGGACGGTGGCGACGACGTGCTCGGCGCGCACGACCAGCACGTGCAGGTCGGGGACGAGCGACAGCGCGCGGCGGCCCTGGTCGGGGCTGCCGTCGAGGACGATCGTGCCGGTCTCGGCGACGGCGACCGTGCTGGCGGTCGCGACCGCGTGCAGCTCGTCGAGCTGCTGCGCGGTCAGCCGGCCGTCGTCGACGACCACGTCCCCCGGCTGCTCGGCCGTCCAGGACGGGGACAGGCCGGGCGGCACCACCAGGCTGAACGGCTCGCCGTGCAGGTCGCGGCGGGCCAGGCCCTCGGCCAGCGCCGCGGCGACCGCGGCGGGGACGCCGGCCTCGTCGGTGCGCCGCACGCCGGCCTTGTAGTCGACGAGGCGGTCGACGAGCAGGTCGAGCAGCTCGGGCGCGCCCGGCGGGTGCTCGCCGCGGGCCCGGTAGTCGCGCGGCACCGGCCCGACGGGCGTGGCGCCGGCCAGGGCGCTGCGCACCCGGGTCAGGACGTCCTCGCGGGCGCTCACGCCCGGTCGCCGTCGGCGCGCACGACGCTGTCGCGCGGGCCCGGGTCCTCGGTGAACTCGCCCCGCACCGCCCCCCGCGTGCGGGCCCACTGCGCCCGGAACGTCTCGGCGGGCGGCTCGGGGGCGTCACGCGCGCCGGTCCAGCCCGACAGCGGCCAGGGCAGCGACCGGATGCGGCCGCCGCGCGCGAGCAGCCGGCCGAGCCGGGTGGAGCCCTGCGCGGCGGCGTAGCGGCGCGCGTCGGCCATGACCCACGAGGCGGCGGTCATCGCGGCGCGCTCGCCGGTGGGCAGCGCGTGCTCGGCCCGCTGCGCCTCGACGTGCCGGTGCCGCAGGTCCACCAGCATCGACGGGATGTCGATCTTGACGGGGCAGGCCTCCAGGCAGGCGCCGCACAGCGAGGAGGCGTAGGGCAGCGAGGCGTTGTCCTCCACCCCGGTGAGGTAGGGCGACAGCACCGCGCCGATCGGGCCCGGGTAGACCGAGCCGTACGCGTGGCCGCCGGTGCGCTCGTACACCGGGCAGACGTTCATGCACGCCGAGCACTTGATGCACTGCAGCGCCTCGCGGCCGACCTCGTCGGACAGCGCCGCCGTGCGGCCGTTGTCGAGCAGCACCAGGTGGACGTCCTGCGGGCCGTCGCCGGGCGTCACGCCGGTCCACATCGAGGTGTACGGGTTCATCCGCTCGCCGGTCGAGGAGCGGGGCAGCAGCTGCAGGAACACCTCGAGGTCGCGCCAGGTCGGCAGCAGCTTCTCGATGCCCATCACCGTGATGAGCGTCTGCGGCAGCGTCAGGCACATCCGGCCGTTGCCCTCGGACTCGACCACCGACAGCGTCCCGGTCTCGGCGATCGCGAAGTTGGCGCCGCTGACCGCCACCCGGGCCTTGAGGAACTTCTCGCGCAGGTGCAGCCGCGCGGCGTTGGCCAGCCGCGGCGGGTCGTCGGTGAGGTCGCGGTCGGCGGGCCGGCCGACCGCGCCCATCTCGCGCAGGAAGATCTCGCGGATCTCCGCGCGGTTGCGGTGGATGGCCGGGACGAGCACGTGGGAGGGCTGGTCGTGGCCGAGCTGCACGATGAGCTCGGCGAGGTCGGTCTCCCAGGCGGCGATCCCGGCGTCCTCGAGCGCCTCGTTGAGGCCGATCTCCTGGGTGGCCATCGACTTGACCTTGACGACCTCGTCGGCGCCGGTCGCCTGCACGATCTCGGTGACGATCCGGTTGGCGTCGTGGGCGTCCCGCGCCCAGTGGACCGTGCCGCCGGCCGCGGTGAACGAGCGCTCGAGCTGCTCGAGCAGCTCGGGCAGCCGCGAGAGCACGTCGGCCTTGAGGGCCTTGCCGGCGCTGCGCAGCTCCTCCCAGTCGGGCACCTCGGCGACGACGCGCAGCCGCTTGTCGCGGATGGTGCCGGTCGCCTTGCCGATGTTGCGGCGCAGCTGCGGGTCGGCCAGCGCCCGGCGGGCGGCGACCGGGAAGGTGTCCTCGCCGCGCAGGTGGCCGACGCCGCGGGGGGCGTAGACCGGGAGTCCCAGGTCGACGGGTCGGGGGGCGGTGGTCGTCATGCCAGCTCCTCGGTGGAGGCCAGGATCTCGGCCAGGTGCACGGTCTTCACGCCGGTGCGCAGCCGGGACAGCCCGCCGCCGATGTGCATGAGGCAGGACGCGTCGCCGGCCGTGCACACCTCGGCGCGGGTGCCGAGCACGTGGCGCATCTTGTCGGCGAGCATCGCGGTGGAGGTGTCGGCGTTCTTGACCGCGAACGTCCCGCCGAAGCCGCAGCACTGCGACGCGTCCGGCAGCTCGACGAGGTCCAGGCCCTTGACGTGGCGCAGCAGCCGCAGCGGCTTGTCCCCGACGCCGAGCAGGCGCAGCGAGTGGCAGGTCGGGTGGTAGGTCACGCGGTGCGGGTAGGCCGCGCCGACGTCCTCGACCCCGAGCACGTCGACGAGCAGCTCCGACAGCTCGTACGTCCGGCTCGCCACCGCACGGGCGCGGTCGGCCAGCCCCGGCGGGCCGTACCGCTCCGCCACCATCGCGTGCTGGTGGCGGACGCAGCCGGTGCACGAGCCCGACGGCGCGACCACCGCGTCGTAGGGCTCGAAGACCTCGACGTGGTGCTGCACCAGGGGGGCGGCCTCGCGCTGGTAGCCGGTGTTGACGTGCATCTGCCCGCAGCAGGTCTGCCGCTCGGGGAAGACCACCTCGTGGCCGAGGCGCTCCAGCAGGGTCACCGTCGCGGTCGCGACGGACGGGTAGAGCGTGTCGGCCAGGCAGGTGGCGAACAGGGCGATGCGCACGCGGCGGTCTCCTAGGAGGTGCGGGGCAGGGGGACGGCCTTGCCCGGGTTGAGGATGCCCAGCGGGTCGAGCGCGTCCTTGACGGCGCTGTGCAGGCTGCGGGCGACCGGATCGAGCTCCTCGGCGAGCAGACCGGCCTTGAGCGCGCCGACCCCGTGCTCGCCGGTGATGGTGCCGCCGAGCTGCAGCGCGACGCGGACGATGTCCTGGAAGGCGAGCGCGGCCCGGGCGGCGGCGGCCTCGTCGCCGTGCGGGTGCACCACGGTCGGGTGCAGGTTGCCGTCGCCGGCGTGGCCGAAGGTGCCGATGACGACCTGCCGCTCGGCGGCCACCTGCTCGATGCGGGCGATCGCCTCGACGAGCTGCGAGCGGGGGACGGCGACGTCGTCGAGCATCACCGCGCCCTGCTTCTCCAGCGCGGGCAGCGCGAGCCGCCGGGCCTCGAGCAGCGCGTCGGCCTGCTGGGCGTCCTCGGACCGGTAGGCCTCGGTCGCGCCGGCCGCCTCGCACGCCGCGAGCAGCGCCTCGGTCTCGGCCTCGCCGGGGGAGTCGCTCTGCGCGAGCAGCAGGGCCGCCGCGGAGGTGTCCATCCCCATCGGGCGCATCGCCTCGACGGCCTGGACGGTGGTGCGGTCCATGAGCTCGAGCAGCGAGGGGGTGAGCGTCGTGGTGATCGCCTGCACGGCCCGGCCGGCGCTGGCCAGGTCGGGGAAGACCGCGACGACGGTGGTGGGGGGCGGCGGCGCCGGGCGCAGGCGCAGCGTGGCCTCGGTGACCACGCCGAGGGTGCCCTCGCTGCCGACGAACATCCCGACGAGGTCGTAGCCGGCCACGCCCTTGACGCTGCGGTGGCCGACCCGGGTGACGCGACCGTCGGCGAGCACCACCTGCAGGGCGAGCACCGCGTCGCGGGTCACGCCGTACTTCACGCAGCACAGCCCGCCGGCGTTGGTGCTGACGTTGCCCCCGAGGGTGCACCAGGTGCGCGAGGCGGGGTCGGGGGCGTACCAGAGGCCCGACCGCGCGGCCTCGTCGCGCAGCTGCTGGTTGAGCACACCGGGCTCGACGACGGCCACGCCGTCGGAGGTGCTGATCGACCGGACGGCCGTCATCTTCTCCAGCGACAGCACCAGGCAGCCGTCGACGGCGTTCGCGCCACCGGACAGCCCTGAGCCGGCCCCCCGCGGCACGACGGGGACTCGACGGCGGTGCGCGGCGGCCATCACCGCCTGGACCTGCTCGGTCGTACGGGGGAAGACCACCGCCGCGGGCTCACCGGCGACGAGCCCGCCGGCGTGGTCGTTGCGGTAGGTCGCCAGCCGGTCGGGGTCGGTGAGCACGGAGCCGTCGGGCAGGGTGACGGCGAGCTCGGACAGCAGGTCGTCGGTGGTGGTCAACGTCACGACGGGAACGTACGCGGGATCAGGCGCCCCGTCGCTGCGCCAGTCCGGACAGCACCCGGCCCAGCGGCGCGGCCACCCGGACGGTGGCGTGCCCGTCGCCGCGGGTCGGCCCCTGGTTGACCACCGCCACCGGGATCCCGAGCTTGGCGGCGCGCAGCACGAAGCGGTAGCCCGACATCACCGTCAGCGAGGAGCCGAGCACCACCAGCGCCCCGGCTCCCTCGACGAGGGCGAAGGAGCGGGCGACCCGGTCGGCGGGCACGGTCTCGCCGAAGAAGACGACGTCGGGCTTGAGCGTGCCCCCGCAGACCGCGCAGGGGACCACGACGAACGCGTCGAGCGCGTCCTCCGGCAGGTCGACGTCGCCGTCGGGCTTCACGCCGCCGGCCTCCACCCCGGCGAAGCGGGACCGCCACCCGGCGTTCGCGGCGCCGAGGCGCGCGTCGAGCTCGCGGCGGGGGCTGAGGTCGCCGCAGTCCAGGCACACGACGCGCGCCAGGGCGCCGTGCAGCTCGACGACGTCGTGGGCGCCGCCGGCGGTGTGCAGGCCGTCGACGTTCTGCGTGACGAGGCCGCGCACGAGCCCCGCGCGCTGCAGGGCGGCCACGGCGCGGTGGCCGTCGTTGGGCCGGGCGTCCGCGATGACGTGCCAGCCGACGTGGCTGCGGGCCCAGTAGCGGCGGCGGGCCGCCGGGTCGCCGGTGAAGACCTGGTAGGTCATCGGCGTGGCCGGCCGGGCGGCGCCCGTCGGCCCGCGGTAGTCGGGGATGCCGGACTCGGTCGACAGCCCGGCGCCGGACAGGACCACGACGTCGCCGTCGGAGACCAGGTCCTCCAGCTCCGGCAGCCCGGGGACCGCGCCGAGGTCGGCGACGGCGGGCGGGGCGGGCACGCCGTCCATGCTGCCCCACCGGCGGTCGGCCGGCTGCCCGACGGCGGTGGTGGCGGCCGTCACCCGGACGGCCCTGCGCGCGGGCGCCGGGCGGGGCCGATCAGGAGGAGCACCCGTCCCCCCTGGAGGAACGCATGACCGCCCCGACCCTCACCGACGCTCCCGCCTGCGGACCCTCCGCGGCGCCGAGCCGCGCCGCCAGCCTGCTGGCGGCGCACGTGCCGCTGTCCCTGCTGCTGGACCTCGCCGACCCGAGCGGCCCGAGCTCCGACGAGCTCCTGACGGCCGAGCCGGGCAGCGCCGACTGGCTCGGGCGCCCCTGAGGGCGGGCCCGCCCTGGAGCAGGGGCGCTCAGACCAGGCGGCGGGCGCCGGCGACGCCGGCGCCCGCGCTCGCCGTGACGCCCTCGGCCGCCACCGCGCGCGCGTCGAGCGGGCCGTCGCCGGGCGCCAGCACCAGCGCGGCGCCGGCGGCCAGCGGTGCGAGCAGGCCGACGGCCAGCCCGTCGGGCGTCGCCGGCGCCAGCCGGGTCAGGACGCGGTCGGCTGCGGTGAGGTCGAGGCCCGGCGCCGCGGTGACCGGTGCCCCCGCCAGCTCGACCCGGCCGTCGCGGGCGGGCCTGCCCAGCACGTCGCCGTACGACGGGAGCTCCGCGCCGGCGTCGAGGACCATCGCGGGCAGGTCGCGCAGCCGGCCGCCGAGCGGGGCGACCGACACGGCCAGCACGTCGCCGTCGCAGGCGTCCAGTGCGGCGGCGGCGTGCCCGGCGCCGACGAACGCCAGGTCGCACCCCTCGAGGTCGGCCGCGTCGCGCGCGACCACGACGGTCGCCCCGGCGGCCGCCGCGCCGAGCAGCAGCGTCACGGCCTGCCAGTGCAGCGGCAGCAGCAGGCCGACCCGGGCCGGGCTGCCGGCGGCGTCGAGCAGGTTGGCGGTCTTGGCCACCCAGTTGCCGGTGGTGGCCCCGGACAGCTCCACCCGGGCGGGCCCGTCGAGCAGCGTGACGAGGGGCTGGGCCGGGTCGCGCGGCCCGAGCAGCGCCATCAGTTGATGCACCCGGCCTCGGCGGCCGACAGGGCCGGCTCCTCGTCCTCGGGGCCGGCGGACGCGGTCGGGGTCGGGGTCGGGGCGCCGCCCGCCTGCACCGCGACGGCGCCCGTGTAGGACGCGCCGAGGACCAGCTCGACCGTGCTGCCCAGCGACTCGTCGGCCTGCAGGGTCGAGCCGGGGACGGCGGCGGCGAGGGTGCGCGCGGAGTCGGCCCGGGTGGGGCCGTACCGGACGTAGGTGGCGGTCGCGCCGGAGCCGCGGTTGCCCGGGCTGCCGACGACGGTGAAGCCGGCGCCGGTCAGGTCGGCCACCGCGCGGGCGCCGAGGCCGCCGACGCCCGCGCCGTTGAGGACCGACACGCGCACGCTCTGCGGCGCCACGACCAGCGGCTCGGACGGGGTCGGGGCCGGGGTCGGGGTCGGGCGGGCCTTCTTCCTGCTCCCGGGCGCCTCGTCGCGGCGCAGCGCGTCGAACAGCGCCTCGGCCTTCACCTCGTCGAGCAGCACGAGGTAGCGCAGGTTGCCCACGGTGCCGTTCGCGCTGCTGATCGGCACGGTCTTGAAGGTGACGCCGCCGGCGGAGAAGTTGCGCAGGCGCAGGGCGAGCGCGCTCAGCTCGGTGCCCGACAGCTGGTCGTCGGCGTCGACCGCCCGGGTCGCGACGTCGAGGAAGCCGTTGAGCTTGGTCGGGTTGAGCAGGGTGCCGCTGCTCAGCGCCGTACGGGCGATGGAGGCGATGAACGCCTGCTGGCGGCGGATGCGGTCGATGTCGCCGTTGGGCAGGCCCTTGCGCTGGCGCACGAACGCCAGCGCCTGCTCGCCGCGCACGACCTGCCGGCCGGCCTTGAGGTCGATCTTGGAGTCGCGCTCCTGGACGTCGTTGAGCAGGCAGACCTCGACGCCGCCGAGCTCCTCGACCATCTGCTGGAAGCCCGCGAAGTCGATCTGCAGGTAGTTGTCGACGCGGATCCGCGTCAGCTGCTCGATCGTGGCGATGAGCAGGGCCGGCCCGCCCGTCGCCATGGCCGAGTTGATCTTGTCCTTGCGCTCGGCGTGCTGCACGCCCGTCACCGGGTCGGTGTAGGCCGGGATCGTCACGTACGTGTCGCGGGGGAAGCTGACCAGCTGCGCCTTGTCGCTGTCGCCGAACAGGTGCGCCAGGATGATCGTGTCCGAGCGCTGCCCCTCGTCCTTGCCGAACGACGCGCCGACGCCCTCGCGGCTGTCGCTGCCGACGAGCAGGACGTTCTTCGCGTCCCGAGGGGCCGCCGGCGGCTTGGTCAGGCCCGGCAGGGCCGTGCTCAGCCCGGGGATGCGGTTGATCTGACCGTCGTACCGGTCGTACAGGACGTAGCCCACGGTCGCGACGGCGAACAGCACGACGGACAGCGTGCCGGCGAGCACGGACAGCGCCCGGGCCACCCGCGACGGGGGCGGCGCCGCCGGAGGGGTCTGCACGATGCGGGGCGCCGCGGCCCGGGGCCCGCGCGGGTCGAGGTGCGGGGGGAGGGGCCGGTCGCCCGGGAGCCCGGACCACGGGTCGCGGGCGTCGGTCACGGGGCTCCTCGGGCGGTCGCAGGGGAAGGGGCAGGGGGCGGGTGCGGGGACTCGGCACAGGGGACCGGCGCTCCTGGAGGCCTCCGCGTGCGCCTCGACAACAGGACGCGCCGGCAGGCCTGCGCGTTCCGCGCGGGGGCCGACGCTACCGCCCGGCCGCCCCGCTCCGGGCGAGTGCGCGCAGTTCTCCACAGGGGGTCGACGGGCACCGCGGCGGGCTGTAGACCCGGTCGGGCGTACGGGCGGCTCAAGCCCGGGCGCGGTACCGCCGAGAAGGTGGACACGCTCAGCAACCGGGTGGTCACGTACTACCGTGGCCGCGCCCGGAGCCCTGCAGCCGCCCCCCGCCGACCTCCGCTCCGACTCCCCTGGGAGAGCGACATGCGCCCCGCCCTGTGCCTCGCCGTCACCGTCCTCGCCGCCGGGCTGACCGGCTGCTCCTCCGACGGCCCGACGCTCTCGCCCGTCGCCGCGACCCCCTCCACGACCGCCCCCGCCCCCCTCCCGGTCGAGGTGACCGAGGCGCCGACGACGCCGGCCGCGACCACGCCCGCCGCGCGGCCCACCTCGCCCACCACGCCCACCACGCCGACGACGTCGTCCACGACGCCGAGCAGGCCCACGACGCCGGCCGCGCAGGCGAGCAGGGCGCCGGCGGTCAGCACGACCGCGCCCCCCGCCCGCACCGTTCCCACGGCTCCGCCGGGGTCCGTCGCCCCGCCGGCGAAGGAGCCCGGCCTGCAGAGCGCGCCGCCCCCCGGGCTGCCGACGTGCCGCGCCGCCGCGCTCACCGTGACCGACGCCGATGCCGTCTACACCGCGGACGCCGTGCAGGAGCTGTTCACCATCCGCACGACCGGCCCGGACTGCCAGCTCCAGGGCTACCCGACCGTCTCCCTGCGCGACGAGGCCGGCCGGCCGCTGCCCGCCCAGGTGCGCCGCAACGGCTACGGCATGTCCGGCGCCGGCCCGCAGGTCGTGACGCTGAGCAGGGCCACGAGCGTGTCGTTCTCGGTCGCGACGTCCCGTGACGGCGACTGCCGGCCGGCCGCCACGCTGGTCACCACGCTGCCGGGCAGCGGCGCGGCCCTCACGGCGAGCACGCCCATGCAGGTGTGCGACGGGGCCGTCGGCGTCACGCCGGTGCGCCGCCTCGTCGACGACCACGAGCTCCAGGACTAGCGGCTCCCCCTCCGTTCCGGTGGCCGGCGCCGGGGAGGCTTGAGCCCGGCCCGCCGCTGGCCGAGACAGGGTCATGGCCACTCCCGCGTCCCCCGCTCCCCGCCGGCGCCGCCGCCTGCTCAGCGCCGCCCTCGGCGCGGCTGCCGCGGTCGCGGTGCTGCCCGCCGGCCCGGCGACGGCGGTCACCGCGACGACCGGCGGCACCGCGACGACCGCGGCGAGCGCGCTCGCGGAGGTCTACCGCGTGCCCGCCGACCGGGTCCTGCGCCTGCGCGGCCACGGCTACGGCCACGGGCGCGGCATGTCGCAGTGGGGTGCGCAGGGCGCCGCGCTGCTCGGCGTGCCGGCCGCGGCCATCCTCGACACGTACTACCCGGGCACCCTCGGCGAGGTCCGCGACAGCGGCAGCATCCGCGTCGCGCTGACCCGCGCCGGGGTGGAGGGCGTGCGCCCCACCGCCGCCGGCCCGGGTGACGGACGGTACGAGTGCGACCGCACCTCGCAGCTCCCGGCGGTCGCCTGCCGGCTCGAGGTGCTCCCCGCCGCCGGCCTGGGCGCCCGGCTCGGCGCGGCGGGGGCGGCCGTGCTGCCGACGTCCGTCGCCGCCGGCCCGGTCGTGCGCTGGCGGGTCGACAACGACGCCGCCGGGATGCACCTGCAGCACCTCGTCGGCACCGCGTGGACGACGTGGCGGTCCACCCCGACCGGCCCGGTGGTCTTCGACGACCCCGGCCACGTGCAGCAGGTCCGGTACGACGACGGCGACGGCCGCGACGACACCCACGCGGCGGTGCACGCCTACCGGGGCACGGTGGCCGCCGTCCGCGTGAGCGGGACGCGCGTGGCGCGCGTCAACACCGTCGCGCTCGAGGACTACCTGCTCAGCGTGGTGCCGAAGGAGTCGCCGTCGAGCTGGCGGCCCGCCGCCCTGCAGGCGCAGAGCGTCGCGGCCCGCTCGTACGCCTCGCACCTGCGCGCTTCGCGGGCCGGCAAGGCGTGGGAGATCTGCGACAGCACCTCGTGCCAGGTGTACGCGGGCCGGGCGGTGACCCCGGCCGGGCGCACCCCCGTCGGGCAGGAGCAGGCCAGCACGACCGCGGCCGTGCGGGCCACGGCCGGCCTCGTCCGCACCTACCGTGGCGCCGTCGTGCGCGCGGAGTTCAGCTCGTCCAACGGCGGGGCCACCACCTCCGGCGGCGTCGCCTGGCTGCCCGCGCGGACCGACCCGTGGGACGCCACGCCGGCCAACCCCTCCTACAGCTGGTCCGCCGACCTGCCGGCGGCCGCCGTCGAGGCCCGGTTCGGCCTGGGCCGCCTCGACGCCCTCGCGGTGCTGTCGCGCAGCGGTGTCGGCGAGTGGGGCGGCCGGGTGCTCGACGTCGAGCTGCGCGGCGTGGACCGGGCGGGCCTGCCGCTGACGGTGCGGACGACGGGCGCGGGCGTCGTCGCGGTGTCCCCCCTCGTGGCCGGGGTGGGGATCCGCTCGGCGTGGTTCCGCCCCGACCAGCCCGCGCCCGGCGACCTGGCCCGCAGCGCCTGGGCCACCGGCGACGGCGCGGTCGCGCTCACCGGCCGCACGGCCGACGGCCGCGCGGAGGCGCAGACCTGGGTGCCCGGCGACGGCCTCGGGGCCGCGACCGCGCTGTCCCGCGCGGTCCGCGGCGCCCCGGCCGTGGTGTCCCGCCGGAGCGGCCCGCTCGAGGTCTTCGCCCGCGGCACCGACGACGCGGTCTGGACCCGGGCGCGCACCGGCTCGGGCTGGACCCCCTGGACCAGCCTGGGCGGGGTCGTGCGGAGCCGGCCGACCGCCGCGCGCGGCGCGGGCGACGACCTGCACGTGCTGGCCAGCGGCAGCGACGGCCGCGTCTGGCAGCGGTCCTCGACCGCGCCCGGCACCTGGTCGCGCTGGACGTCCGTCGGCGGCGCCCCCGCCCCCGGCACGGCGCCGGCCGCCGTCGCGACCGGCGCCGACCGGCTCGACGTGGTCGTGCGCGACGCCGGCGGCATCAGCCGGCGCCGCGCCCGGGCCGGCGCCTGGGGCCCGTGGACCGCGCTCGGCGGCGACGCCGAGGGCGACCCGGCCGTGGCCTCCGCGGGGGGCGAGCTGACCGTCGTCGTCCGGCGCGCCGACGGCTCGGCGGCCACCCGCTCGGCCTCCGCCGGTGACGTCTGGCGCTCGCTCGGGGGCGTCCTGGCGTCCGACCCGGCGGCCGCGGCGGACCTCGGCTCCGGTCGGCTCGACGTGCTGGTCACCGGCACCGACGGCCGCCTCTGGACGCGCAGCCGCACCGCGTCGGGCTGGAGCGGCTGGACCCGGACGGGCTGACCGGGTGGCGGCGCCCGCGCGGTCCGGTGCGACGGGCCCCGCGGGCGTACTCTCCGGACGTACGCCACACGCACGCCCCCGCCGACAGGAGCCCAGCGCTGTCCTCGCACCCGCGCGTCCTCGTCGACGCGACCGCGGTCCCCTCGGACCGGGGCGGCCTCGGCCGCTACGTCGACGGCCTCGTGAACGGGCTCGTGGCCCGCGGCGCCGACCTCGCGCTGGCCTGCCAGCGGGCCGACGCCGAGCGCTACGCGCGGGTGGCCCCGGACGCCCAGGTCGTCGCCGGGCCGGCGGCCATCGCCCACCGCCCCGCCCGGCTCGCGTGGGAGCAGACCGGGCTGCCGCTCGTCGCCGAGCAGGTCGGCGCCCAGGTCGTCCACTCGCCCCACTACACGATGCCGCTGCGCTCGGGCCGTCCCGTCGTCGTGACGCTGCACGACGCCACCGTGTTCACCGACCCGGAGCACCACTCGACGGGCCGCGGGCCGTTCTTCCGCTCCGCGATCCGCACCTCGCTGCGCCGGGCCGCCCGCTGCGTCGTGCCGAGCGCCGCCACCCGCGACGAGCTCGTGCGGGTCGCCGAGGCCGACCCCGCGCTGCTCGACCTGGCCCCGCACGGCGTCGACCCGCGCGCCTTCCACGTGCCGAGCGAGGCCGAGCAGCGCCGCGTGCAGGCCCGCCTCGGCATCGCCGACGCGCCCTACGTCGCCTTCCTGTCCACCCTGGAGCCCCGCAAGAACGTGCCCGGCCTGGTGCGCGGCTGGATCCGCGCCTGCGAGGGCCGCGAGCAGCCGCCGGCCCTGGTGCTCGCGGGCGGGTCCGGCTGGGACGTCGAGATCGACCGCGTGCTGGCCGAGGTGCCGCCCTCGCTGCGCGTCGTGCGCCCGGGCTACCTGCGCTACCAGGACCTGCCCGGCTTCCTCGGCGGCGCCGACGTGGTGGCCTACCCGTCGTTCGGCGAGGGCTTCGGCCTGACCGTGCTGGAGGCCATGGCGTGCGGGGCGGCCGTCCTCACCAGCCGCCGGCTCGCGCTGCCCGAGGTGGGCGGCGACGCGGTGGCCTACACCGAGACCGACCCGGCGTCGATCGCGTCGCAGCTGTCCGCCCTGCTCGACGACCGGCCGCGGCGCGAGCAGCTGTCCCAGGCGGGTGCGCAGCGCGCGCAGCAGTTCACGTGGCTGGCCAGCGCCGACGCGCACCTGGCGAGCTACGCCCGGGCCGTCGCCGACGCGTGAGGCACTGCCTGGTCCTCGCGGGGGGCTCCGGCACCCGGCTGTGGCCGTGGTCGACCGCCGGGCTGCCCAAGCAGCTCGTCCCGCTCCTGCACGGCCGCTCGCTGCTCGAGGTCGCGGTCGAGCGGGCCACCAGCGTCGTGCCCGCCGAGCGGGTCTGGCTGGGTGCGGGGGAGGCGCTGCGCGAGGCGGTCACCGCCGTCGAGGGCCTGCGGGCCGACCGCGTCGTCGTCGAGCCGTCCGGCCGCGACACGCTGCCCGCGGTCGCCCTGGGCTGCGCCGCGATCGCCGCCGCCGACCCGGACGCCGTCGTCGCGGTGCTCACCGCCGACCACCTCATCGAACCGCTGGCGGAGTTCGCCGCGACGCTGGAGCAGGGGTTCGCCCTGGCGGAGGCGCGCGACGACGCGCTCGTCACGTTCGGCGTGGTGCCCGACTCCCCGCACACCGGCTTCGGCTACCTGGAGCTCGGCGCCGCGCTGCCCGAGGGGGGCGCCGAGGTCGCGCGGTTCCGCGAGAAGCCCGACCGGGCCGCGGCCGAGCGGCTGGTCGCGGCGGGCGCCCTGTGGAACTCCGGCATGTTCGTGTGGCGCGCCTCGACCCTGCTGCGCGCGGTCGAGGCGTACGCGCCGGACACCCTCGCGCTCGTGCAGCGCGTCGCCGCCGGCGAGCGCGACGCGTGGGAGCAGGTCGCCCGGCGCTCGGTCGACCACGGCGTCATGGAGCCCGCGTCGACGTCGTCGCAGTTCACGGTCGCCGCGCTCCCGCTCGCAGCCCGCTGGCTCGACGTGGGCTCCTGGCCGGCGTACGGGGAGGCCGTCGGCCGCGACCCCGACGGCAACGCCGTCGCGGCGCGGGCCGTGCTCGAGGCGAGCCGGGACTGCGTCGTCGTCTCCAGCGACCCCGACCACGTGGTGGCGCTGGTCGGCTGCGAGGGGCTCGTCGTCGTGCACACCCCCGGCGCGACGCTCGTCGTGCCGGTCGACCAGGCGCAGCGCGTCAAGGACCTGCACGCGCGCATCGCCGCGGAAGCCCCGGAGCGCGCATGAGGAGCACCGACCCCACATGAGGGCCACCGACTGGGCCGGCCTCGCCGGCTACGCGATCGCCACCCCGTTCGTCGTCTACCCCCCGCTGTTCAAGCGGATGTGGAACAGACGCGACCTGCGCCTGCTCGGTCTGCAGGAGATGGGCGTGGCGCTGATCGTCGTCGGCTGGGCCGGGCGCGACAACGTGCCGTCGGCGGTCGTCAACGGCGGGTACGGGCTGGCGCTCGCAGCGGTCTACGCCTACGCGGGGCGGCGCTCCCGCTAGCCGTCGGCGTGTGGCCCGCGGGGAGCCGGGGAGGGCCCGGCACCCCGAGCCACGCAGGAGCAGCCGTGCCCGACCAGTACACGATGCAGGACCCGACGACCCAGTACACCGGGCCGCTGGAGCAGATGTCCGAGGAGCAGAGCGGCCCCGGGCTCGAGCAGGACATGGCCGTCACGCCCGACGCCGGCGAGAGCACCTACCGCGGCACCGGGCGGCTGACCGGCCGCCGGGCCCTCGTCACGGGCGCCGACAGCGGTATCGGCCGGGCGACCGCGATCGCGTTCGCCCGGGAGGGCGCCGACGTCGTCCTCAACTACCTGCCCGAGGAGGAGGCGGACGCCCGCGAGGTCGTCCGGCTCGTCGAGGAGGCCGGCCGCAAGGCCGTCGCGGTCCCCGGTGACCTCACGGACGAGGCGTTCTGCACGCAGCTGGTGGCCACGACGGTCGAGCAGCTCGGCGGCATCGACGTCCTCGCCAACATCGCCGGCAAGCAGCAGAACGTCCCGGACATCGCCGAGCTCACCACCGAGCAGTTCGACGAGACCTACAAGACGAACGTCTACGCGATGTTCTGGCTGTGCAAGGCCGCCATCGCGCAGATGCCGCCCGGCAGCACGATCGTCAACACCGGGTCGCTGGAGGGCTACCAGCCCTCGCCGATCCTGGTCGACTACGCCTCCACCAAGTGGGCGATCAACGGGTTCAGCAAGGCGCTGGCGCAGCAGGTGGCCGGCAGGGGCATCCGGGTCAACGTCGTGGCGCCGGGCCCGGTGTGGACTCCCCTGCAGGTCGCCGGCGGGCAGCCGGCCGACGCCCTGTCGCAGTTCGGCGCCCAGACCCCGCTCGGCCGGCCGGGCCAGCCGGCGGAGATGGCGCCGCTGTACGTGTTCCTCGCCAGCCCCGAGTCCAGCTACGTCAGCGGCGCGACCCTGGCCGGCACCGGCGGCATGCCGACCCCCTGACCGCGCCGGCGCCGACCGGTCACCGGCCGGTCGGCGCGGCACCGGCCGGCTGCGCCGCGACGAGCGCCCGGGACTGCTGGGCCCAGGCGACGACGGGCACGACGGCGGCGCCGCCCAGCGCGAAGACCGCGGCCAGCACGGCCCAGCCCCAGGCGCCCTGGACGGCCGTGGCGGTGACGAGCAGGGGTCCGAGGCCGGACGAGGCCGCCATCCCGGTGGAGAACAGCCCCTGGTACTGGCCCTGCGCGTGCTCCGGCGCGAGCCCGAAGCCCAGCCCCCACGACCCGGCCGCCTGGTAGAGCTCGCCCGCGACGTTCACCAGGGCGGCGAGCACGAGCAGGGCGACCGCGAGCCCGGCGGAGCGACCGCCCGAGGCCGCGAAGACCAGGCAGGACGCCGCGAGCAGCACGCCCCCGCGGCGCACGGCGCGGGCGCTGCTCGGCACGTCGACGGCGGCCCGTGACACGCGGACCTGCAGCAGGACGCAGCAGGCGGTGTTGACGAGGAACAGCAGCGCGACGACCGAGATCGGTGCCTCCGTGTGGCGCACGACCCACAGCGGCACGGCGACCTCGAGCAGGGCGTAGTGCAGGCCGAGGACGGCGTTCACCGCGGTCACGGCGACGTACGGCCGGTCGCGCAGGGCGAGGAGCATGCTCCCGGCCTCGGCCGCCGTGCGGCGCACCCCGGCCGGCAGCCGCAGCAGCACGCCGGCGGCGAGCACGCAGCTCACGGCGTTGCCGAGCACCAGGGCCAGGTAGGCCTCGCGGCTGTCCGCCTGCAGCGCCAGGCCGGCGAGCGCGGCGCCGCCTGCGATGCCGAGGTTGGTCACCGCCCGCAGGTACGCGCGCCCCTCGACCCGCTGCTCGGGCGGCAGCGCCGCCGCCACCAGTCCCTGGCGCACCGCGTTGCTCGCGCGCTCGACGGCCGTGTAGGCAGCCGCGACCAGCAGGAAGGAGGTGAACGACCCGACGAGCACGAAGGACGCCATCGCCGCGCCCTGCAGGACGAGCAGCGCGACCAGCACCTCGCGGGCGCCGCGCCGGTCGGCGAGGTGCCCGGCCGGCACGCCGACGAGCAGGCCGAGCAGACCGGCGACGGTCAGCCCGAGGCCCACCTGCCCGACGCTCAGCCCGATCGAGCGGGTGAAGAACAGCGCGCTGCCGGTGATGAACAGGCCGGTGCCCACGGTGTTGACCAGCGTGGCGACCGACAGGACGCGGGTCGGGCCGGCGGGGGGCAGGACGGGCACGGCCCCTGACTACCAGCCCGGCCGGCACCCTCTCCTGCGGCGGCCACCCGCCGGGCGTGGCCCTGCCGGCCGTCGGTACGGTGCGCCGGTGACCACCTGGGAGTACCTGCGCCTGAGCACCGAGATCGGGACGGGCGCCTCCGGGCTGCCCGCCGGCGAGGACGACTGGACGTCGCGGCTCACCGCCGCGGGGGCGGAGGGCTGGGAGGCCGTCGGCCCCGTCGTCCTGCACGACGCGAGCGGGGACGTGCGCTTCCTGCTGCTCAAGCGCCCCCGCAGCACCTGACCGACGACGTGCGCCCCCCTGACCGGCAGGACCGGTCAGGGGGCGCACGTGGCGGTGGTGCTGCGCTTGGGTCAGGCCAGGTGGCGGCTGGACGGCTCCACGATGCGGACCTCGACGGCGGTGTGCGCCGGCTCCAGGTCGAACGCGCTGCGCAGCGTCGCCAGGGGCCCCTGCTCCACGCGGTCGAGGACCTCGCTCACGTCGGCGTCGTCGGCGATGTCGAGCGTGACGTCGACGAGCGGACGAGCGGGGTCGCCGCGCATCGCGGCGCCGGCGTCCTCGACCCCGGGCACGGAGGCCAGGTCGGCGACGAGCGCCTCGGTGACCACCGACGTCGGGACGCGGGTGATGCCCTCGCTCGGGTCGTCGGTGAGGTCGACCTGCCGGGTGCGCGCCGGCCGGGTCCGCAGCTGGGCCCGGAGCAGCCGGTAGCCGAGCAGGGCGAGCAGCAGCCCCAGGAGCGCGGCCAGGGGCCAGACCCAGCTGCCGTTGCGGTTGACGACGTCCGAGACGTCCTGGGTGAGGACCGGCAGGCCGGACCGGTCCTGGCTCCCGGCGCCGGCGATGTCGTCCCACACCCGCAGGGAGCGGGTGAGGGCGGCGCCACCGGCGAGGGTGAGCAGGAGCCCGAGGAGCGTGAGCGTGGCGCGACCGGGGCCGCCGGTCTTGCGGAAGCTGGCGCTGGTGCTGCGGCTCATGCCCCGGCCTCCCGCAGGCGGACGTCGATGGTGGGGGTGCTCTGCAGCGGCAGCCGGCCCAGGCCGTCGTCCAGCCGGGTCTGCAGGGTCTGCTTGGTGGAGTCGAGGTCGTGGGACAGGCTCGCGGCCTGCACCTCGGCCTTGTTCCGGTGCATCTTGACGCGGACGTTCTCGACGCCGGCGCTGCGCTCGGCCAGGCGGCCCACGGCCTGCTCCAGCGGCTTGCGGGCGAAGCTCACGGTCATGTCCTGGCGGTCCTCGCCGGGCACCGCGAGAGGGGCGCGGCGGCGGAGGGTCACCAGCAGGAGCAGCAGGCCGGCCACGAGCAGTCCGAGGCCGATGAGCAGCACGAGGGGGTCGTCCCAGGAGCGCTGGCGAGCGGACTCGAGCGCCGAGTCGTACGGGACGAGCTGGGCCTCGCTGCGGGCCGCGGTCAGCGCCACCTCGAGGGCGAGCACGAGACCGCCGACGAGCAGGGCCAGACCGACCAGGGCGGCCAGGACGCGGGTCAGGGTGCGCATGTCGGCTACCTGACCCGTCGCGTGCCGCCGGGCCGGTGCGCGAGCTCCGCGACCTGCACGTCGAGCCGGCTCACCGTGACCCCGGCCAGCTCCCGCACCTCGTCCACGACGGCGGTGCGCAGCTGGCGGCAGGTCTCGCGCACGGGCGAGGGGTAGCGCACAGCCACCTCCATGGAGATGGTGGCGGCGTCGCCGAGCACGCGGGCCTGGGCCTCGACGCGGTCGCTGCCGAGCCGGCGGGACACCGGCTGCACGCCGGGCACCCGGCGGGCGGCACCGGTGGCGATCTTCTCGACGACGCGGGGCGCGATGTCGGTCCGTCCCCGGTCACGCGGGGCGTCGGTCGGCGACACCCGGGGGAGCAGGGCGCCGGTGTGCTCCTCGCCCGCGCCCCGGCCGGCGGTGGACACGTCGGTGGGGGTGGTCACCGCTTCTCCTTCAGCCGCTGCTCGGCGGAGTTCACGTAGGGGCTGACGTCGATGTCGCCCTGCAGGACCTTGCCGACGACGAAGGACACGAGGGAGAAGAACAGCACCCAGAAGAAGCCGGACCAGCCCTCCACGGCGGTGCTGATGCCGAGCAGGGCGCCGAACAGCAGTCCGACGGCAGCGGGGGTCATGTGGTGCCTCTCTGGTCGGGGTCGATCCCGGACGTGTCCGGGTCGGTGGCGTCGAGGTCGGTGATCTCGACGACGGTCGTGCGGCCCTCCGCGTAGCGGGTGGCGATGTCGTGCACCTGGTCGGCGAGATCGCGCAGGCGGACGCCCTGGCGTGCGACGACGCGGGTCGTGACGGTGTCGTCGGTGACCTGGGCCCCGGCGACCTGCCCGGGCAGCAGCCCCCGGCCGCGGCCGGCGACGTCCGGCGACAGCCGGCTCACGCCGGGCAGCCGCTCCACCTCGGCCGCCAGCCCCTCGACGTCGATCGGCGCGGCGGTGCGCTCCCGGACAGCGCTGCGGCTGGTCGCCACCGCGTCGCCGACGGCCGAGCGGGTCTGCTGCAGCGCGGCGGCACCGGCCTGCTGCGCGGCAGCGCCGGCCTGCTGCGCTGCGTCCCCGGCCTGGCGGGCGCGCGCGGCGACCTCCTGACCGGCGACGGCGGCGGCCGCCTGACCCTGCTCCGCGGCACGCCGCCCGGTGACGGCGGCCTGCTGCCCGGCCGCGGTGGCCCGGTCGCCGACGGCGCGGGCACCGTCCTGCAGGGCGGCGCCCGCAGCCGCCGCGCGGTCGGTGGTGGCCGGCTGGCCGACGGGGGAGATGGCGACGGAGCTGGCGTCGGCCGAGGGGACGTCGTCGCGCCCGCCCGAGGGACGCAGGACGGTCGTGCTCCCGCCCGGGGGCACCTCGCCGGGACCGGCGACGACGACGCCGTCACCCACGGGCTCCGGCTGGTCCGCCGCGGCCTTGGCCCGGGCGGTGGCGTCCTCGACGCGCTCGCGCGCGGTGCCGGCGGCGGCGGCGGTCCGGTCGGCCGCCGTCCGCGCCGCGTCCGCAGCCCGGTCGGAGGCGGTCCGCGCCGCGTCGGCGGTCGCCTCCGCGGTGGACTGGCCGGCGGCGGCGACCGTCTTGCCGAGGCGGGCGAACGCGTCCTTGTTGCGCTGCGCGGTGGCCTCGCGCTCCCGCTCCTCCGGGCCGGTGCGGGCAGGGACGCCCGGCGCCGGCTGGGGCTCGATGGGGACGAGCGGACCCGCTGCGTCCTTGCTCGGTGGGGTCCGGGCCCCGGTAGGCTCGTCGGGTCGGCTCATGCCTCGTCCTCCTCGTCCAGGTGCACGTCGACGACGGCGATGTTGACCTCGGTGACCTCGAAGCCGGCCAGCTCCTCCACGTCGCGGACGACCCGCTCGCGGACGTCGCCGGCCAGCTCGGCCACCGGCACGCCGTACTCGGCGACCAGGCTCAGGTCGACGGCGGCCTGCACCTCGCCCAGCTCGACCTGCACGCCGGTCGACGGCTCGTCCCCGCCGGGCAGCGCGGTGCGCACCCGGTCCAGGGCGCCGCCGGCGCCGCCGGTGGAGCCCAGGTCGTGCACGCCGCGCACGGAGCGGGCCGCGGCGCCGGCGACACCGGCGACCGCGGCGGGAGCGATGACGGTGCGCCGCTCGGGGGTGGCGCCCCGTCCGCCGGTCGCCTCGCGGCGGCCCGGACCGGTGTTCTGGGCGCCCGTCACCTCGCGGGAGCCGGCGGCGGTCTGCCCGCCCGGCACGTCGCGGGGGCGGTCCTTGCGCACCTCGGGCTGGCGCTTGGACTTCGACACGGTGCAGCTCCAGGGGCAGGGGCCTCACGGCTTGAGGCAGCCTGCTCCTGCCCCGTGCGCACCTGGTGAACCGCTCGGCACGCTCTGCTGCGGATCTTCCTGGCAGCTCCGTATCAGCCGCGGGCGAGTGCCACGAAGTGCTCCAGCGCGTCCGGGTTGGCGACCGCGCCGAGGGACACCGCCCTGTCGAACGGCGTGCCGGTGAGCAGCCGCTTGACCGGGACCTCGAGCTTCTTGCCGTTGAGCGTGCGCGGCACCTCGGGCACGGCGAACACCTCGTCCGGCACGTGCCGGGGGGACAGCTCGGTGCGGATCGTGCCGCGCAGCCTCCCCAGCAGCGCGTCGTCGAGCGTGCTGCCCGGCGCGAGGACGAGGAACAGCAGCAGCCGGTCCTCGGTACGGCCGAGCCCGCCGGTGTCGACGACCAGGCTGTCGCGGACCTCGGGCAGCTCCTCCACGACCCGGTAGAACTCGGCAGTGCCGAGCCGCACGCCGCCGCGGTTGAGGGTGGAGTCCGAGCGGCCGTGGATGACGACGCCGCCGCCCGGCGTCAGCCGCGCCCAGTCACCGTGCCGCCAGACGCCCGGGTAGTCGGAGTAGTAGGCCTCGAGCAGGCGGCTGCCGTCGACGTCGCCGTGGAAGCGCAGCGGCATCGAGGGCAGCGGGCGGGTGAGGACGAGCTCGCCGACCTCGTCGACGACCGGCCGGCCGTCCGGGTCGTACACCGCCACGGCCGCGCCGAGGCTGCGTGCCTGGATCTCGCCCGCCCGGACCGGCAGCCACGGGTGCGACTGCACGAAGGCGGTGCACACGTCGGTGCCGCCGGACATCGACCCGAGCAGCAGGTCCGGGGCCACCGCCTCGTACACCCAGGCGAAGCCCGCCGGCGACAGCGGCGCCCCGGTCGAGCCGAGCGTGCGGACACCGGACAGGTCCGCGAGCTCGCGGGGGACGAGCCCGGCCGCGCGGCAGGAGTCGAGGAACGGCGCGCTCGTGCCGAAGGAGGTGATCCGCTGCTGCTCGGCCATGCGCCACAGCGCGCCGAGGTCGGGGAAGGCCGGGCTGCCGTCGTACAGGACCACGGTCGCGCCGACCAGCAGGCCGGAGACGAGGGTGTTCCACATCATCCAGCCGGTCGTGGTGAACCACGTGGACCGGTCGCCGGGGCCGAGGTCGCCGTGCAGGCCGTGCAGCTTGAGGTGCTCGAGCAGGATGCCGCCCTGGCCCTGCACGATCGGCTTGGGCAGCCCGGTCGTGCCCGATGAGTAGAGGACCCACAGCGGGGCGTCGAAGGCGACGCGGGTGAAGACCGGCTCGGCCGGCTCGGCGAGCAGCTCGTCCCAGGAGGTCATCGTCGCGGGGGACGCGCCCACGACGACCACCGCGCGCAGCGACGGCAGCGCGGCGGCGACCTCCTGCAGGGTGCCGGCGGTGTCGAAGCGCCGACCGCCGTACGCGTAGCCGGCGGTGCCCACCAGGACGGCCGGCTCCACCTGCCCGAAGCGGTCGACGAGGCTGCGCGCGCCGAAGTCGGGCGAGCAGGACGACCAGACCGCGCCGAGCCCGGCGGTGGCCAGGAAGGCGACCAGCGCCTCGAGCCCGTTGGGCAGGACCGCCACGACGACGTCGCCCTCCCCGACGCCGAGCCGGCGCAGCCCGGCCTGCGCCGCGCCGACCTGTGCGCGCAGCTCGTCCCAGGAGACGGTGCGGGCGGACCCGTCCTCGGTGACGGCGACCACCGCGTCGCCGCTGCCGGTGCGGCGCAGCGCGTGCTCGGCGTAGGACAGCCGCACGTCCGGGAACCAGCGCGCCCCGGGCATCGCTTCCTCGGCCAGCGCCACCGACGGGTCGCCGTCGGCCTGCACGTCGAAGAACTCCCAGACCGACCGCCAGAACGCGTCGAGCTCGGTGGTCGACCAGCGCCACAGCGCGTCCGCGTCCGTGAGCTCGAGGCCACGGCTGGTCCGCAGGTGCTCGGCGTAGGCGGTCATCCGGGACGCGGCCACCCGCTCCGGCGTCGGCTCCCACAGCAGCTGGCCCTCGGTCGCGGTCACGCGCGCACCGTACGGCGCCGCCTGCGCGCGCGACCCGCAGCCTGACGCAGACTGTCCGGGTGCCGCCGTCCCCCGTCCACGTGGCCCCTGCTCGCATGGTGTCCCCCGACGCGGCGACGACCTGGCGGCCACGGCTGCCGGTCGACGTCGGGCGCACGCTCAGCCCGCTGTCGCGCGGCCGGGGCGACCCCACCCACCGGGTGGAGCCGGACGGCGTGCTGTGGCGCACCACCTGCGCGGCAGGCGGCGCGGCCTACCGGCTGGTGCAGCGCGGGCTGCACGAGGTGCGCTGCGAGGCGTGGGGCGCCGGGGCGGAGCACGTCGTCGCCGGGCTCGCGGACCTGCTGGGCGGACGCGACACCGCCGAGGGCTTCGACCCGCGCCACCCGCTGCTCGCCGAGACGCACCGGCGCCACCCCGGGCTGCGCGTGCCGCGCACCGGCGCGGTGCTGGAGGCGCTGGTGCCGGCCGTGCTGGAGCAGAAGGTCACCGGCAAGGAGGCGCGGGCGGCGTTCCGGACGCTGGTCCTGCGGCACGGGGCCCCCGCGCCGGGACCGGCGCCGGAGGGGATGCGCCTGCCGCCGACGGCCGAGGCCTGGCGGCACGTGCCGTCCTGGGAGTGGCACCGGGCCGGCGTCGACCCGAAGCGCTCCCGGACCGTGTGCGAGGCGACCCGGGTGGCCGGCCGGCTCGAGGAGGCGGTCGGGATGACCCCGGCCGACGCCGAGCGGCGGCTGCGCGCGGTGCCCGGCATCGGCGTCTGGACCGTGGCGGAGGTGGCGCAGCGCGCGCTCGGCGACTCCGACGCCGTCAGCGTCGGCGACTACCACCTCTCGCAGTACGTCGGCTGGGCGCTCACCGGCCGGCCGCTCGACGACGACGGGATGGTAGAGCTGCTGGAGGCGTGGCGGCCGCACCGGTACCGGGTGGTCCGGCTGCTGCAGTGCAGCGGCTACGCCAAGCCGCGCTTCGGCCCGCGCCTCACCGTCCAGGACCACCGCGCGCACTGATCCCCCGTCTAGCGGTCCAGGACGACGGCGGCCAGGTCGCGGGCCGGTCGCTCGGCCGGGGGGCCGGCGGGGGAGCCCACCGCGACGGCGCCGAGGGGCTCCCAGTCGGCGGGCAGGTCCAGCGCCCCGCGCACTGCGTCCGGGCAGAACATCGTGCTGCTCACCCAGGCGCTGCCCAGGCCCTCCACCGCCAGCTGCACGAGCAGGTTCTGCACGCCCGCCCCGCCCGCGACGACGAACAGCCGCTCCTCGGCCGCCGCCCGGCGGGCGTCGGGGTAGGCGTGGGCGCCGTCGCGCACCAGGCAGGGCACGACGAGGTACGGCGCGGCGCGCAGCACGTCGCCGCGGCGCAGGCGCCGGGCCACCGCCTCGTCGTCGAGGCCGTCCGCCCGCAGGTCGGCCGCCCACTGCTCGGCCATGGCGTCGAGCAGGGCCACGCGGCGCTGCTCGACGAGCACGAAGCGCCAGGGCACCGTGTGGTGGGGCGCCGGCGCGGTGAGGGCGGCCTCGACCGCGCGCAGGACCGCCGCCCGGTCGACGGGCGCGGGGCCGAAGGCGCGGACGGTGCGGCGCAGCGCGAGGGTGCCGGCCTGCGCCTCCCGGGTCCCGAGGCGGAACCAGTCCTGCTCCGGCGGGCGCACCAGCGCCGCGGCGCCGCGGCCGTCGTCGGGCAGCGCGAGCCCGCGCACCAGGGCGACGGGGACGCCGTCGGACTTGCCCTTCACGAGCTCGGCCGCCGAGGCGAGCTCGTCGGCCACGGCGATCTCGGTGACCTCGAGGACGTGCCCGTGGGTGTCGGTCGTGCCCCGGCTGTCGCGCACCGGGGCGAGGCCCGCCGCGCCGATCGCCTGGTCGACCTGCCCCACCCGCCAGGCGCGGCCCATCGTGTCGCTCACCACGACCGCCACCCGCGCCCCGGTGAGCGCGTGCAGGCGCTCGCGCAGCGCCCGGGCCGAGGCATCGGGGTCGAGCGGCAGCAGGGCGACCTCGTCGCCGCGCACGTTGCTGGCGTCGACCCCGGCGGCGGCGAGCACCAGCCCGTGGCGCGTCTGCGCGATGGTGGTCGGCCCCTTGCGGGCCACCACGCGCACGGTCTCGTCGGCGACGGCCTGCTGGCGCACGCGCTCGCGGTCCTCGCCCGGTGCCACCGGCACCAGCCGGCCCTCCGCCTTGCTCAGCAGCTTGCTGGTGACCACGAGGACGTCGCCGTCCTGCAGGGCGACCGCGCCGGCGACGAGCGCGGCCACGTCGTCGCCCGGCCGCACCTCCGGCAGGCCCTCGACCCCGGCGACGGTGAACTCAGGCACCTGCGAGGTCCAGGGCCGCCCGGGCCATCGCCGCGGCGGCGTCCCGGTCGTGCATGAGCAGCGGGACCGCCCGCACCTCGACGCCGGGCACCCGGGCGCCCTCGTCGACGGTGTCGACCAGCCACCCGTCGAGCAGGCCGCCCGCCGACCGGGCGCCGTAGTGGCGCCCGACCGCCTCGGCGGAGGTCTCCACGCCGACCGCCGAGAGGCAGGCGTCGGCCATGCCCCGCACGGGCGCCCCGCCCACGATCGGCGAGAGGCCGACGACGGTCTTCGCGGCGAGCGCCTCCCGGACCCCGGGCAGCTGCAGGACGGTGCCGATGCTGACGACGGGGTTGCTCGGCGGCAGCACGACCACGTCGGCCGCGGCGATCGCGTCCAGCACGCCGGGCCCGGGACGGGCGGTGTCGGCGCCGACGTACACGAACGCCTCGGCCGGCACGGCGGCGCGGTGGCGGACCCACCACTCCTGGAAGTGGATCGCCCGCCGGCGGCCCTCGAGCTCGACGAGCACGTGGGTCTCGAACCGGTCCTCGCTCATGGGGAGCAGCCGCGCCCCCGGCCGCCAGCGCGCGCAGAGGGCCTCCGTCACCGCGGCCAGCCCGTAGCCCGCGGCCGTCATCTGCGCCCGGACCAGGTGGGTGGCCAGGTCGCGGTCGCCGAGCCCGAACCACGCGGCCGGGGCGTCGTACGCCGCCAGCTCCTCCCGGGCGTGGAAGGTCTCGTCGCGGCGCCCCCAGCCGCGCTCCTCGTCGATGCCTCCGCCCAGGGTGTACATCACGGTGTCGAGGTCAGGGCAGATCCGCAGGCCGTACAGGGTGAGGTCGTCACCGGTGTTGACGACGACCGTCAGGTCGGCGTCGGGGACGGCGGTCTGCAGGCCGCGCAGGAACCGGGCTCCGCCGATGCCTCCGGCCAGGGCCACGATGCGCATGCGCCCACTCAAGCAGGACCCTCGGACATGAGCGCAATCCGGAGACCGTTGCGCGATCGTTACCGTGGTCCGGGATTCGGGTGCTTATGGTCCGCGGGTTCGGACGACCGGTCCCGGGCTACCCGCCCCTCCGGTCGCCGCTCCTACCCGGAAGGTGTCCTCCTTGCCCACCCCCCTCTCCGCCGGTGCGCGTCGCGCGCTCGGCGTCCTCACGGCCACGGGTCTGCTGACCACGGCCCTGTCCGGGGCGGTCGCCGCCGCGGCCCCCGCCCCGACGCCCGACGCCGTCAGCGCGACCGCCAAGGCCGACGCGCCCAAGAAGGCCTCGGGCGACAAGCTCGGCTCGGCCGACCGCCAGAAGCTCGAGGAGGCCCAGGCCGACGGCGAGCGGACCATCACCGCGATGGTCGTGGCCGCCGACGGCCGCGACGCCACCGCCCGCAAGGACCTCGAGGCGCTCGGCGGCACCGTCCGCTACTCCTCCCCGGAGCTCGGCTACGCCAGCGTCGTGCTGCCCACCGCCAGCGTCGAGAAGGCCGCCAAGCTCTCGTCGGTCTTCGCGGTCGACCTCGACGAGGTCGTGCCGCTGCCGGAGGAGCGCCCGGTGGGGGCGGCTGCCGCGAAGGGCAACCTCAACGCGCCCGACGCCACCACGCCCGACAGCAACCCGTTCATGCCGACCCGCGACACCGGGTCGGTCGCCTTCAAGCGCGACCACCGCACCTGGGACGGCCGCCGCACCACGATCGGCATCCTCGACAGCGGCATCGACCTGTCGCACCCCGCGCTGCAGCGGACCAGCAACGGCAAGCGCAAGATCGTCGACACGTTCACCGCCACCGACCCGGTGACCGAGGGCTCCCTCGTCACCGGCGGCGACGCCACGTGGCTGCCGATGGTCCAGGACGCGACCGGCCCGACGTTCGGCCCCTACCGCGGCTCCACCTGGACGCTCCCGGCCGGCACCTACAAGATCCGCACCTTCGACGAGGCCGGCACCAACATCCCCGGCTGCGAGATCTGCGGCGACGTCAACCGCGACGGTGACACCACCGACCGCATCGGCGTGCTGTACGACCCCGAGTCGCACGACATCCGCGTCGACAGCAACGGCAACAAGGACTTCACCGACGACGAGGTCATGCGCCCGTACGCCGAGGACTTCCAGGTCGGGACCTTCGGCACCGACAAGCCGTTCACCGACGTGCGCGAGGAGATCCCCTTCACGGTGGACTTCCGGCTCGACCAGAGCCTCGCGCCGCTCGGCCCGCAGTACGCCGGCGTCAGCTACGACTTCGTCGACATCGGCATCGTCTCCGGCGCGCACGGCTCGCACGTCGCCGGCATCGCCGCCGCCAACGACATGTTCGGCGGCCGGATGGACGGCCAGGCGCCCGGCGCCCGCCTCGTCTCGGCCCGCGCCTGCTCCTTCGGCCCCGGCTGCACCGCTGCCGCGCTGACCGACGGCATGGCCGAGCTGGCCACCCGCGGCGTTGACGTCATCAACATGTCGATCGGCGGCCTGCCGGCCCTCAACGACGGCAACAACGCCCGCGCCGAGCTCTACAACCGGATCATCAACGACCTGGGCGTCCAGATCCTGATCTCCGCCGGCAACTCCGGCAACGCGCTCAACACCATCGGCGACCCGTCGGTCGCCACCGACGTCGTCAGCGTCGGCGCCTCGATCACCAAGTCGACTTGGCTCGCCAACTACGGCTCCGAGGTCCGCTTCGACAAGGGCATGCTCACCTTCTCCTCCGGTGGCCCGCGCGAGGACGGCGGCTTCAAGCCCAACGTCACCGCCCCCGGCTCGGCGATCTCCACCACGCCGACCTGGCAGCCCGGCGGCCCCGTGGCCGAGGCCGGCTACGACCTGCCCGCCGGCTACTCGATGTTCAACGGCACGTCGATGGCCTCCCCGCAGGCCGCCGGTGCTGCCGCGCTGCTGCTGTCGGCGGCCAAGCAGTCCGGCACCCAGGGCCGCAAGCCGGCGGCCCTCCGCCAGGCCATGTACTCCTCGGCCGTGCCCATCGGCGACGTGCCGACGTTCCTGCAGGGCCACGGCGAGGTCGACGTGCCCCGCGCCTGGGACCTGTTCGCCCGCAACCTCAAGCCGGAGACCTTCACGGTCTCGGCGCCGGTCTGCAACGAGGTGTGGAACATCCTCGAGCGCACCAGCGGCACCGGCCTGTACAACCGCTGCGCGGCGGGTGATGGCGGCCCCGTCGCCGGCACCGCGCGCAGCTACCCGGTGACCATCACCCGCACCAGCGGCCCGGCCGCCGCCCGCACCTACCGCGTCAGCGTCAAGGGCAACGACGGCACCTTCACCCCGGGCTCGACGCGGGTCCGGCTGGCGCGCGGCAAGGCCGTGACCATCCAGGTCGACACCCTGCCGACCGAGGGCACGCACTCCGCCCTGCTGCAGCTCGACGACACGAGGACCGCAGGCCTCGACGCCTCCGTGATGATGGCGATCACGGCGAGCCCGGCGCTCGCGGCCCCCAGCTTCAGCAAGACCGCCACGGGCACCGCCTACCGCAACGAGACGACGCGGCACTACGTGACCGTCCCCGAGGGTGCCAAGGCCCTGCAGGTCACCCTCGACGGCATCGCCGAGGGCAGCCAGACCCGCTGGATCGCCTTCCACCCGTTCGGCCTGCCGATCGACAGCACGTCGAGCCTGGCCTGCTACACCAACCGCCCCGTGTCCGGCGGCTGCAACCCGAACGACCGCGTCTACAGCGACCCGCAGCCGGGCGTGTGGGAGCTCGTCGTCGAGTCCCGCCGCACCTCCCCGCTGCTGGCGAACCCGTACACCCTCACGGCGTCCGTGCTCGGCGTGACCGTCACGCCGCCGGTGCAGACGCTCCCGAGCGTCGAGGTCGGCGAGGCGGCTCCGGTCTCCTGGACCGTCCGCAACGACTTCGGCACCGTCCAGGCCAGGGCCGTGGGCGGGCCGCTCGGCTCGCGTGAGACGGAGACCGCCACCATCGCGGACGGCGGGCAGGTCGAGCGCACCGTCGAGGTCCCCGAGGGCGCGACCCGGTTCGACGTCTCCATCGGCGGCACCAGCGACCCGGCGGCCGACCTGGACCTCACCGTCAACGGCCCGTCGGGCACCCAGTCCGACGCCGACGGCGACTCCGAGGAGTCGGTGAGCTACGTCGACCCGAAGCCCGGCACGTACACGATCACGGTCGACGGCTACGAGGTGCCCGCGGGCACCACGACCTTCACCCTGAACGACGCCTTCACGTCGCCGGAGCTCGGGACGCTCACCGTCCCGGCCGAGTCCTTCACCCTGGAGGCCGGCCAGACCCGCACCGTCACCGGCGCGGTGACCGCGGCGGCGGCCGCCCCCGAGGGCCGCACGCTGTCCGGCCAGATGTCGGTCGTCAGCAGCTCCGGCGCCGTCCTCGGTACCGGCACCGTGGTGATCGACGAGGTCACCGGCTAGTCGCACCGCACCAGGAGGACCCCGTCGGCGCTGCCGGCGGGGTCCTCCTGCGTCCGGAGACCCCTCGGACGGCGCTGACGTGCACGTGAGCGTCGAGTCACTCATCGTCACCCACTCGAGACCGCCGTCACGTCCGGCGCTGTCACAGGTGGCGCTTACGGTCCAGCCCATCCGGCCGGCCGGGTGGTGCAGGGCGCCACCTCGCGGCCCCCCCGTCCTCACCACCTCTGGGAGATCTGCGTGCGCAAGTCGATCGTCGGGCTGTTCAGCCTGGCACTGGCCACAGGGCTGGCGGCAGGACCCGCGTCCTTCGCCAGCGCCGCCCCACCCGTCGCGGCAGCCCCGTCCGGCGCCCCCGCCGTCCAGGGCGCCGCCGAGCGCGTCGTCGGCAGCGACGAGCTCCCGCACCCGCTGGAGAGCAAGCGCCGCGCCCTCAAGCAGGCGGGCCTGACCGACGTCATCGAGGGCAGGGCCAAGGCCGTGGAGCGCGGCGGGAGCACCGTCGTCAAGGTCGGGCGCGCGAGCGCCGCTCCCGACGGCTCGAGCGCCGCCTCCGGCCGCTCGAGGGTCGCGTCCGCGGAGGGTGCCGGCACCGGCCGCGACCAGTACGTCGAGCTGTCCCGCGAGGGCACCGACCAGATCCTCACCGTGCTCGCGGAGTTCGGCGACCGGCGCCACCCGGACTACCCCGACAAGGACGTCAACCCGGACGTGCCGGGGCCGGTCGTCTTCGACGGCCCGCGCCACAACAACATCCCGGAGCCCGACCGCAGCGTCGACAACTCCACCGTCTGGCAGGACGACTACAGCCGGGCCCACTACAGGGACCTGTACTTCGGCGACGGCGAGCAGTCCGTCAAGAGCTACTACGAGCGCCAGTCGTCCGGTCGCTACAGCGTGGACGGCCGGGTCGCCGGCTGGGTGCGGGTGCCCTACAACGAGGCGCGCTACGGCCGCAGCAGCGACACCAAGAACGTCGACCCGGTGGTCTGCCCGTCCAACGTGTGCGCCAACTCCCAGGCGCTCGTGGTCGACGCGATCAACGCGCTGGTCGCGCGCTACCAGCGCCAGGGCAGGACGCCGGCCCAGATCAAGCAGGCGTTCGCCCGCTTCGACCAGCAGGACCGCTACGACTACGACGGCGACGGCGACGGCGACTTCGCCGAGGCCGACGGCTACGTGGACCACTTCCAGGTCGTGCACGCCGGCGGCGACGAGTCCGACGGCGACCCGCAGCAGGGCGAGGACGCCCTCTGGGCGCACCGCTGGTACGTCGCCGGCCAGGACCAGGGCAGGACGGGCCCGTCGTTCAACAAGCTCGGCGGCACCCCCGTGGGCGAGACCGGCCTGTTCGTCGGCGACTACACGATGCAGCCGGAGAACGGCGGCGTCAGCGTCTTCACCCACGAGTACGGCCACGACCTCGGTCTGCCGGACCACTACGACACCTCGGGTGGCGGCAGCAACGGCGTCGAGTTCTGGAACCTCATGGCGCAGAGCCGCCTCAACGGCGCGGGCGAGCCGCTCGGCACCCGCGCCGGCGACCTGTCCGCCTGGGACAAGCTGCAGCTCGGCTGGCTCGACTACGACACCGTGCGCACCGGCCAGTCGCGCACGCTGGACATCGGCCCGCACGAGTACAACACCGCCAAGGCCCAGGCGATCCTCGCGGTGCTCCCGGACAAGGACGTCGTGACCCCGTACGGGGCGCCCGCGTCCGGCAGCAAGCAGTACTTCACGGGCAACGCCGACAACCTGTCCAACACCCTGACCTACCCGGTCGACCTGACCGGCCGGAGCGCGGCCGAGCTCTCGATGAAGGCGCGCTTCAACATCGAGTCGGACTTCGACTACCTGTACGTCGAGCACTCGACCGACGGGAGCACCTGGACCGCGCTCGACGGCACGGTCGACGGCAAGCCGTTCGTCGAGGACGGCAGCGGCCGGCCGGCCATCTCCGGCGCCTCCGGCGGTGACGAGGCGGTGCCCGTCGCCGAGCAGCCGCTCGCCGACGTGCAGGTCCCGCTCACCGCACTCGCGGGCAAGAAGGGCCAGCTGCGGCTGCTGTACCGCACCGACGGCGGCTACGCGGGCGGCGGCGCGCTGCTCGACGACCTCCGCATCACCGCCGACGGCACGACGGTGCTCCTGGACGACGTGGAGGGCACCTCGACGGCGGTGCTCGACGGCTTCTCCGTCGTCGGGTCCTCGGCCACCGCGGCGTACGACAACTACTACCTCGCGTCCAACCGCAGCTACGTGTCCTACGACAAGTACCTGCAGACCGGCCCGTACAACTTCGACGACCCGGCACGCCCGGACCACGTCGAGCACTTCAGCTACCAGCAGGGCCTGCTGGTCAGCTACTGGGACACCTCCCAGGCGGACAACAACACGAGCGTCCACCCGGGTGAGGGTCTGATCCTGCCGGTCGACGCCCACCCGGCGCCGATCCTGAAGCTGGACGGCACGGCCTGGCGCACCCGCGTCCAGGTGTTCGACGCGCCCTTCAGCCGGCAGGACGCCGCGTCGTTCACGCTGCACGACACCGTGACGGGCGTGGCCAACCGCATCAAGGGCCAGCCGGCCAATCCGCTGTTCGACGACACGAAGAGCTACTGGGACTCGATCATCCCGACGAGCAGCGTCAAGGTGCCCCGGACCGGCACGACGATGCGCGTGACGAAGCAGAACGGCACGTCCATGACCGTCAGGGTCGGCTACCAGGCTCCGCAGGGCTAGTCCGCACGACCGGCACGACGGCGGCGGGCCGGGAGGGCGACCTCCCGGCCCGCCGTCGTGCTGCGGCGAGCCGGCGAACCGGCGGGTGCGTCTGGCGGCAGCGTCCGTCCTCCGGCGGCGTCAGTCCGTGGGCGGCAGTCCCGCCAGCCGGTCGCAGGCGGCCAGCAGCGCGTCCTGCAGGCCGGCGTCGCGCAGCCGACCGGGGACCTTCGTCGGCCGCCGGTCCTTCCAGTACGGCGCCTGCGCCAGGTCCGGGGTCGTGCAGCAGAAGGCGAGCCCGTCGGCGCCCTGCGCCACGTCGCCCGGCGCACCGCTGCTGGCCAGCTTGGTGCGCACCCAGCCCGGGTCGACCGCCGCGGTCAGCACGCTCGGCAGCCGCCGCCCCCACCCGATCGCCAGCGCGACGTCGCAGGCCTTGCTGTCGGCGTACGCCTGCCGCGGCTCGCGCTCGGCCCCGAGCGCCGACGGCCGGGGGCGTCCCGAGCCGGCCATGCCCGAGCCCAGCCACAGCAGCCGGCCGGTCAGCCGGTCGGCGAGCAGCGCGGTCAGCAGGTGCGGAGCGAGCACGTTGACGGCGAAGGTCGTCTCGAAGCCGTCCGCGGTCACGGCCGGGGCGTCCCCGCGCACCCACACGCCCGCGTTGTGGGCGAGGACGTCGAGCGGCCCGTGCTCGCGGACCTGCTCGGCGAGCCCGCGCACCTGCTCGAGTCGGGACAGGTCGCCGGTGACGAGGTGGACGTCGCCCTCGAGAGCGTCGACGACGGGGCGGCCGCGCTCCTCGCTGCGGGCGTGCACGAGCACGCGGTGCCCGTCGGCGAGCAGGGTGCGGGCGGCGGCCAGGCCGATCCCGTCGGTGGAGCCGGTCAGGCAGACGGTGGTGGTCATGCGGCGTCCCTACCCGGGACCCGGTCGTCGGCCCGCGCCCGCGACGACGGCGCCGGCCGGGCCCGACCCGGTGACCGGTGCTGGGACGCGGGGGTGTCGTGAGCACCGATCGCCGGGTGCGCCGGGGGTGGCCGGCACGGGGCGCCGGGTGCGGCGGGGGTGGCCCGCACCGACGGCCGGGCGCGGCGCACGGCATGGCGGGACCTGCGACGTAGGGTCGGCAGGTGGGAGCAGACGTGCGCGACAGCGGGGTGCCGGGTACGCGTCGTGCGCTCGCCCGGGCCCGGGACGGCAAGCCGCTCGACGTCGACGAGGCCGCCGTCCTGCTGCAGGCCCGCGGGGACGACCTGGTCGCCCTGTGCGCCGCGGCGGCGCGGGTGCGCGACCAGGGGCTGGCCGACGCCGGCCGGCCCGGGGTCGTGACGTACAGCCGCAAGGTGTTCGTGCCGCTGACCCGCCTGTGCCGCGACCGCTGCCACTACTGCACCTTCGCGACCGTGCCCGGCCGGTTGCCGGCGCCGTACCTGTCGGTGGACGAGGTCGTCGACCTGGCGGCCCGCGGGGCGGCGCTGGGCTGCAAGGAGGCGCTGTTCACGCTGGGGGACCGGCCGGAGGAGCGCTGGCCGCAGGCCCGGGCCTGGCTGGACGAGGCCGGCTACGACAGCACGCTGGCGTACGTGCGGGCCTGCGCGGTCGCGGTGCTGGAGCGCACGGGGCTGCTCCCGCACCTCAACCCCGGGGTCATGACGTGGAGCGAGATCCAGCGGCTCAAGCCGGTGGCGCCGTCGATGGGGATGATGCTCGAGACCGTCGCGGACGTGCCGGCCCACCGCGGCAGCCCCGACAAGGACCCGGCCGTGCGGCTGCGGGTGCTCGAGGACGCCGGCCGCCAGGCGGTGCCGTTCACCACCGGCCTGCTCGTCGGGATCGGCGAGACGCCCCGCGAGCGCGCCGAGACCGTGTTCGCGATCCGCGCGTCGCACGCCCGGCACGGGCACGTGCAAGAGGTGATCGTCCAGAACTTCCGGGCCAAGGACGACACCGCGATGCGCGGCGAGCCGGACGTGGGGCTCGAGGAGTTCGTGGCGGCCATCGCGGTCACCCGGCTGGTGATGGGGCCGCGCATGCGCGTGCAGGCCCCGCCCAACCTCGTCGACCTCGACCAGACCCGGCAGCTGCTGGCCGCGGGCGTCGACGACTGGGGCGGCGTCAGCCCGCTCACGCCCGACCACGTCAACCCCGAGCGCCCGTGGCCGCAGGTCGAGGCGCTGGCGGCGGCGACCGCGCAGGCCGGGTTCGTCCTGCGCGAGCGGCTGACGGCGCACCCGCCGTACCTCGCCGAGCCGTGGCTGGACCCCCGCCTGCAGGCCCACGTCGACGCGCTCGCCGGCCCCGACGGGCTGGCCGCGGACGTCCGGCCGCAGCCGCGCGCGTGGCAGGAGCCGGACGGCGGCGGCCTGGTCTCGAGCGGCCGCACCGACCTGCACGCCACCGTCGACACGACCGGGCGCACCGGCGACCGCCGCTCGGACTTCGACGACGTGTACGGCGGCTGGGACAGCCTCGTGCTGCCCGCCCCGGCGCCCCGCCTGCCCACGGACGTCGCGGGCGCGCTGCGGCGGGCGCAGGACGACCCGGCCGGGCTCGACGACGGGCAGTACCTCGCCCTGCTCACCGCCGACGGGCCGGCCCTGGAGGCGCTGGCGCACCTGGCGGACGAGGTGCGGCGCAGCACCGTCGGCGACGACGTGACCTACGTCGTCAACCGCAACATCAACTTCACCAACGTCTGCTACACCGGCTGCCGGTTCTGCGCCTTCGCGCAGCGCCGCACCGATGCCGACGCCTACACGCTGTCGCTCGACGAGGTCGCCGGCCGGGCCGCGCAGGCCTGGGACGTCGGCGCCACCGAGGTCTGCATGCAGGGCGGGATCGACCCCCAGCTGCCCGGCACGGCGTACCTGGACCTGGCCCGCGCGGTGAAGCGCGGCGCGCCGGGGCTGCACCTGCACGCGTACAGCCCGATGGAGGTCGTCAACGGGGCTGCGCGGATGGGCGTCTCGGTCGAGGAGTTCCTCGTCGAGGCGAAGGCGGCGGGCGTCGACTCGCTGCCCGGCACCGCCGCGGAGATCCTCGACGACGAGGTCCGGTGGGTGCTCACCAAGGGCAAGCTGCCCACGGCGCAGTGGGTCGAGGTCGTCACCGCCGCCCACCGCGTGGGGCTGCCGACGACCAGCACGATGATGTACGGCCACGTCGACGCGCCGCACCACTGGCTGGGCCACCTCCGGCTGCTGGCCCGGCTGCAGGACCAGAGCGGCGGCTTCACCGAGTTCGTGCCGCTGCCGTTCGTCCACACGAACGCGCCGCTCTACCTCGCCGGGCTCGCCCGGCCGGGGCCCACCGTGCGCGACAACCGCGCGGTCCACGCCGTCGCCCGGCTGCTGCTGCACGGCCGCATCGACCACGTGCAGTGCAGCTGGGTCAAGCTCGGGCCGGAGCAGTGCCACCAGGTGATCGCCGGCGGGGTCGACGACCTCGGCGGCACGCTCATGGAGGAGACCATCAGCCGGATGGCCGGCTCCGCCCACGGCTCGCGCAAGTCGGTCGACGACCTCGAGGCGATGGTGCGCGCCGCCGGCCGCTCGCCGCGCCAGCGCACCACCACGTACGGCGCCGTCCCCGCGGAGCGGCACGCGGCCGCGCGCGAGGCCCGCGTCGCCCTGCCGCTGGTGTAGGCGGACGAGCGCAGCGTGATCCGTACGCGTGACGGGCTCGTCACGGTGCGAACACGACCCGCGACACGCCCGGGTGGCCCGCGCCGCCACCGGGCTGACCTGCGGCTACCGCGCCCGGCCTTGACGCGGGGGGATGACACGCCTGTAATGACAGCCGTGTCGTTCCCCCCGGACCGGTCCCTCGGGCCCCCGGAGACACCGCAGCCGGTGCACAGCGCGACCGGCGGACGAGGTCGACGAGGAGCCCAGATGAGCGAGACGGTGCACCTGACGGCGGTGGGCGCGTGGGGCACGCCCGGCGCGGACGACGACGGCGTGCTGGGGTGGCAGGAGGAGGCGCTGTGCGCCCAGACCGACCCCGAGGCGTTCTTCCCGGAGAAGGGCGGCTCGACCCGCGAGGCCAAGCGCATCTGCGTCGGCTGCGAGGTCAAGGCCGAGTGCCTGGAGTACGCCCTGGGTCACGACGAGCGCTTCGGCATCTGGGGCGGGCTGTCCGAGCGGGAGCGCCGGCGCCTCAAGCGCCTGGCCGTCTGAGCTCCTCCTCCACCGGCGGCCCGTACGCGCCGGAGGTGCGGCCGGCGAACCGCTCCGGGCCGGTGCTGGCCACCCTCCACGTGCGCGAGCGCGCGCCGGACGGCCCGCGCACCACGACCCGGGTGCTGCGGTCCGCGCTCCCGCCCGTGCTGCGCCCCGCCGTCGCGGGCGACCCCGCGGTCGCGGGCGCCGGCTGATCAGACGGGCGGGTCGACCTCGTCGGGGTCGAGGTCGAGCAGCCGGGCGACCTGGTCCACGACCACGTCGTGCACGAGGTCGGCGAGGTCGCTGCGGTCGACGGCGCGGGCCTCGAGGGGCCGCCGGTACACCACGACGCGCGGCGCCTGGCCGTCGCCGCCCGGCAGCAGCCGGCCGAGCGGCACGCCCCCGCCGGCCGTCTCGTCGAGGACGACGTCGGCGTCGTACGGCTCGAGCGCGGCCACCGGCGGCACGTCCTCCACCGCGAACTCGACCTGCTCGAGCTGGCTGCCCCAGCGCTCCTCGAGGTGCTCGACGGCGTCCAGGACGAGCTCGTCGAAGCGCTCACTGCGGGTCTGCGAGGCCGGCACCCGGACGTCCTGCGCTCCCACGCGCACCACCGGCGGGACGAGCGGCCCGCGCAGCCCGCGCCCGTGCCGGTCGCGGCGGCGGCGGACGGGGGACGGGCTCACGCGGCCAGGCTAGCCAGCGGCGTCGCGCGCCGACCGCTCTGGCCCTCCGCGGGGGGACGGGCTACGGTCGGGCCGTGAGCCCTGTCCGGCGCTGCTCGCGCTCCGCGTGCGCCTCGCCCGCCGTCGCGACGCTCACCTACGTCTACGCCGACTCCACCGCCGTCCTCGGCCCGCTGGCCGTGCACGCCGAGCCGCACTGCTACGACCTGTGCGAGCGGCACGCCGAGCGGCTCACCGCGCCGCGCGGCTGGGAGGTCGTCCGCCACGAGGCCGACGTCGCACCGGCCGCCCGGGTGCGCAGCAGCGACGACCTCGAGGCGCTCGCCGACGCCGTGCGCGAGGCGGCCCGGCCGGCCGGCCCGGCGGCGGGCGGCCCCCGCGACGGCACCGGGCGCCGGGGGCACCTGCGCGCCGTCCCCAGCGCGTAGGGGCTCGCGCCGGTCCCCGGGTGGCCCGGGACTAGTCCGTCCGGGCACGCGGCGGGGCCCGTACGGGCCAAACGCCGGCCTCGACCTCAAGCGCCGGACGCACCGGGACGAACGGCAGGGCACGCCCGCCCCCCGCACCCAGGAGACCTCGTGTCCCTCGTCACCACGCCCGCCCGTGAGCTCGCCGTCTGCACCCGCTGCGCGGGCCGGCGGGTCACCGCCATCACCATGACGCTCACCGACGGCTCGATCGTCGACTTCACCTCCTGCCACGGCTGCGAGCACAAGTCGTGGCGCCAGGCCGGCCGCGACCTCGACATCTCGACGGTCCTGACCAAGGCCAAGAAGCACAAGCCGCAGGTCTCCGCGGTCCCGTAGTTCCGCAGAGCCCGTCGTTCCCGGCGTCGCCGCAGGTCCCGTAGGTTCCTGGGGGTGAGAGACCTCTCCAGCATCGTCAAGGCCTACGACGTCCGCGGCACCGTCCCGGACCAGCTCGACGCGCTGACCGCCCGCGCCCTCGGCGCCGCGTTCGCCCGCTTCGCGGCGGCCCCGCGGGTCGTCGTGGCCCGCGACATGCGCGAGTCCGGCGTCGAGCTGGGCCGGGCCTTCGCCGAGGGGGTGCGCGCCGTGGGCGTCGACGTCGTGGACGCCGGGCTGGGCTCCACCGACCTGCTCTACTACGCCGCCGGCACCCTCGACGTGCCCGGGGCGATGTTCACCGCGAGCCACAACCCGGCCCGCTACAACGGCATCAAGCTGTGCCTGTCCGGCGCCCGGCCGATCGGCCAGGACACCGGCCTGGCCGAGATCCGCCGCAGCGCGGAGACGTTCCTCGCCGAGGGGCTGCCGGCGTCCCCGCGCACCGGGACGCTGACCACGCAGGACCTGCTGGCCGACTACGCCGAGCACCTGCTGGCGCTGGTGCCCGGCATCCGGGACGTGCGGCCGCTCACGGTGGTCGTCGACTGCGGCAACGGCATGGGCGGGCTCACGGTGCCGGTGGTGCTCGGCGGCCTGCCGCTGGACGTCGTGGAGATGTACTTCGAGCTCGACGGCTCGTTCCCCCACCACGAGGCCAACCCGATCGACCCGGCGACGCTGGTCGACCTGCAGGCCCGCGTGGTCGCCGAGGGCGCCGACCTGGGCCTGGCCTTCGACGGCGACGCCGACCGCTGCTTCGTCGTGGACGAGCGCGGCGCCGTCGTCAGCCCGTCGGCGCTCACCGCGCTCATCGCCGAGCGCGAGCTGCGCCGTGCGCCCGGCAGCACGGTGATCCACAACCTCATCACCAGCCGGGCGGTGCCGGAGGTCGTCGGCGAGGCGGGCGGCACCCCCGTGCGCACCCGGGTCGGCCACTCGTTCATCAAGGCCGAGATGGCCCGGACGGGGGCGGTGTTCGGCGGGGAGCACTCCGGCCACTTCTACTTCCGCGAGTTCTGGAACGCCGACTCGGGCATGCTCGCCGCGCTGCACGCGCTCGCCGCCCTCGGGGCGCACGACGGCACCCTGTCGTCGCTGCTGGCGCCCTACGACCGGTACGCGCAGAGCGGCGAGGTCAACTCCACCGTCGACGACGCGGCCGGCCGGGTCGCCGCGGTGCGGGCGGCGTACGGCTCGCACCCGGTCGACGAGCTGGACGGGCTGACCGTCGACCTCGGCGGCGGCACCTGGTTCAACGTCCGGGCCAGCAACACCGAGCCGCTGCTCCGCCTCAACGTCGAGGCGCCGGAGCCCGCCGAGATGGAGCGGGTGCGCGACGAGGTCCTGGCCCTGCTCCGCCGCTGAGCACCGCCGCCTGACCGTAGGCTGACGCCCATGAAGCTCGACGCGGCCCTGCTCGACATCCTGGCCTGCCCCGCCTGCAAGGCCGCCCTGCGCGCCGACGAGGCGGCGGAGGAGCTGGTCTGCACCGGCTGCGGCCTGGCCTACCCGGTGCGCGACGACATCCCCGTCCTGCTCGTCGACGAGGCGCGCGCGACGCGGTGACGTCGCCGCTGCAGGGCCCGGTGGACCTCGACGACGCGGCCGCCCTCTCGGCCGCCGACCCCGGCGGGATGCTGCTCGACATCGCCTCGAGCGCCGCGCAGGTGCGCGCGGCGGCCTCGGCCGCCGCGGAGGCCGGCGTCGCGTCGCTGGCCGAGGAGGGACGCCCCCGCGCCGTCGTCGTCTGCGGCACCGGTGCGTCCGGCACCGCCGGCGACCTGCTGGCCGCCGTCGCCGGGCTCGGCGCGGCGGCGCCGGTGCTCACCCACCGCGGCCACGGCCTGCCCGCCTGGGTCGGCGCGGCCGACCTGGTCGTCGCCGTCTCCTGCTCGGGCACCACGGACGAGACGCTGTCGGCGCTGTCCGAGGCGGTGCGCCGCGGCTGCCGGCTGCTCGTGGTCGCCGCGGCGGACAGCCCGCTGGCCGAGCTCGGGGCCCGCGGCCGCGCCGTGGTCGTGCCCGTCCCGCAGGGCCGCTCGCCCCGCGCCTCGGTGTGGTCGCTGACCGTCCCGCTCGTCCTCGCCGCCTCCGCGGTCGGGGTCGCGCCGGTGCGGCCGGAGGACCTCGAGGAGGCCGCGCAGGTCCTGGAGCGCATCGCGACCCGCTGCCGCCCGGACGCCGACGCGGTGGTCAACCCGGCCAAGTCGCTCGCGACCGAGCTGAGCGGCACCCTGCCGGTGGTGTGGGGCTCCTCGCCGCTGGCCGCCGCGGCGGCCTCCCGCTTCGTCGGCGTGCTGGCGGAGAACGCCGGTGCCGTCGCCGCCGGGGGCGCGCTGCCGGAGGCGCGCCACGACCAGGTCGCCGTGCTCGACGGACCGTGGGCCGGCAGCGGGGCGGGGGGTGAGGAGGACTTCTTCCGGGACCGGCTGGACGAGCCCGAGCGCCCGGAGCTGCGGCTCGTGCTGCTGCGCGACCTCGTCGAGCACCCGCGCGTCGGGCTGCAGGCCGAGGCCGTGGCCGACCTCGCGGCGGAGCGGGGCGTCGGGGTGAGCGCGCTGCAGGCCGAGGGGACGGGCGCCCTCGCCCGGCTCGCGGCGCTGGTCGGCACCACCGACTTCGCCAGCGCCTACCTCGCGCTGCTCGAGGGCACCGACCCGACGCCCGTGCCCGCCGTCACGGCGCTGCAGCAGCGGACCGGCCCCGCCCGGAGCTGAGCGACCGTCAGCCGGAGCGCCGCCGCGGTGCCCGGGCCGGGCGGGCCGCCGGTCGGGGCGCGGTGCGCAGCGCGAGCGCGGTGAGGCCGGGTCCGACGTCGCGACGGCGCACCTCCCAGGCGCCGCCGAGCACGTCCGGCACGGCGGCGCTGAGCCAGGCGTCCGCGTCGTCGGCGGCCTCGGCGCCGACGACGACCCCCACGACCTCCCACTCCCCGGGGCGGCGCAGCGCCCGGCGGACCACCGACCAGACGGGCGCGTGGTCGACCACCGGCACGTCGCGGGGCCAGTCCAGCTCCGGCAGGCGCGAGCCGCGCCGGCTGTTGCAGGAGCGGTGGGCCAGCCGCAGGTTGGCCGGCTCGTTCCCGCCGCCGCGGGCGCGCGGGACGACGTGGTCGACGCTGCCCGCCCAGCTGCTGCCGCGGGTCGCGCCCGGGTCGACGTCGTTGCCGCACAGCCAGCAGCGCGGGCCGTCGCGCTCGGCCAGGGTCCGGGGCGTCACCGCAGGCCCGTACCCGCTGACCCGCGGGCCGGACGCGGGTGGCCGTGCCCCGACGGGGCAGGGGAGCGGGTGCCGGCACCTGCCGGCCCCACGAGCGGAGCCCCCCATGACCTCGTCCCTGCCGCCCGAGCCCCACGAGGGCATCAAGGCCGACGCCGGCCTGGAGACGGAGAACGCCGAGCGCAACCAGAGCTCCTACGTCGCCCGCGGCGGGCAGAGCAGCGGGACGGCCGACACCGGGCCCGCGCCGGGCGACGAGCAGCCCTCGAAGGCGGTCGGCGGCGGGACCGCGGGCGGCGACGCGCTGGCCGGGGTGACGGCGAGCGAGGCCGACGTCGAGGACGCGGTCAGCGGCGACACCGGACCGGAGCACCCCGGCACCCGCTCGTGACGGCCGCGCCCGCGCTGCTGGACCTGGCGCGCGAGCGCTTCGTGCTGCTCACGACCTACCGCGCGTCCGGCGCGCCCGTGTCCACCCCCGTGTGGGTGGGCCGGGACGGCGACGCGCTGGTGGTGCTCACTCCGGCGGGCAGCGGCAAGGTCCGGCGGCTGCGCGCCGACGCCCGCGTGCGGGTGCAGCCGTGCGGGCGCTTCGGCGCCGTGCGGGACGGCGCCCCGGCCGTGGACGGGACCGCCGAGATCAGGCAGGCCCCGGCCGACGTGCTGCGTGCCCGGCGGGTCGTCCGCGAGGCCTACCCCGTCGAGTCGCGCGTGGTCCTCGGCCTCGAGCGGCTCGCCGAGCGGCTGCGCGGCCGTGGTCCGACGCCCCGGCTGGCGCTGCACCTGACCTGAGCCGGGGTCAGCGACCCCGGAGCAGGCGCAGCACCGGGTGGCGGACGGCGGCGGGCGGCGGCACGGGCCGGGCCAGCTCGGCCAGCCCGTCGGCGAGGCCCGCGACCAGCTCGGCGGCCTCGTCGGGCAGCAGGTGGACGGTGCCCACGCAGCCGCCCGCCTTCCAGGTGCTGAGCACCAGGAAGCCCGCCTCGGCGTGGGCGGACACGCGCACCGCGCGGCCCTCCCCGCGGGAGTCGCGGATCCAGCGCCCGGGGGACGTCAGCGGCATGGGCGCAGCGTGCGCCCCCGGGGCCGCGCCGGTCAACCGGGGAGGCGGGTGGGCAGGCCCGCCCACCCGGCCCGCCAGGCGTCCAGGGCGTCGGCGGTCAGCGGCCGGGACAGGTGGTAGCCCTGGGCCACGTCGCAGGCGAAGCCGGTGAGCTGCTCGAGGGTCTCGCGGTCCTCGACGCCCTCGGCGACCGCGGTCAGGCCGAGGTTGTGGCCGAGCTCGACGACGCTGCGCACGATGGTGCTGTTGCTGCCGTCCGAGCGCATGGTCAGCACGAACGACCGGTCGACCTTGAGCTCGCTCACCGGCAGGTCCTTGAGCTGGCCCAGGCTGGTGTAGCCGGCGCCGAAGTCATCGATCGACAGCGGCACGCCGAGCGCGTGCAGCCGCTCGAGCACCGCCTTGGCGCGGACCGGCTCGCTCATGATGGCGCTCTCGGTGACCTCGAGCGTGAGCAGCCGGGCGGGGACGCCGTGCCGGTCGAGCAGGTCGGCGACGAGCCGGTCGAGCTCGTCGTCGAGCAGGTTGCGCGCGGACAGGTTGACCGCGACCTGCAGCGGCGCCCCCGCGTCGAGCCAGCGGCGGGCCTGGGCCAGCGCCAGGTCCAGCACGTACGCGGTGAGCGGGCCGATGAGGCCGGTGTTCTCGGCCAGCGGGATGAACGCGTCCGGCGGGACCAGGCCGCGCTCGGGGTGCTGCCAGCGCAGCAGGGCCTCGACGCCGCAGACGTCACCGGTGCTCAGGCTCACCTTGGGCTGGTAGTGCAGGAACAGCTCCGAGCCGGCGAGCGCGCGGCGCAGGTCGCCGAGCAGCGCGAGCCGCTCGGGGCTGTGGCCGTCGTCGTCGGGGGAGTAGGCCGTGACGCCGAGGCTGCGCTGCTTGGCGACGTACATCGCGATGTCGGCGCGCTGCATGAGCTCGGTGCGGTCGGCGCCGTGCAGCCCCGACAGGACCACGCCGATGCTGGCCTCGACCTCGAGGTCCAGGCCGTCGACCGGGAACGGGCGCCCGAGCGCGGCCTGCAGCTGGCGGGCGACGGCCTGCGCGGCGTCGAGGGTGCCGACGAGGGGGAGCAGGACGGCGAACTCGTCGCCGCCGAGCCGGGCCACCGTGTCGGTGACCCGCAGCGCGCCCTCGAGGCGGAGCCCGACCTGCTTGAGGAGCTGGTCGCCGACGTGGTGGCCGAGCGTGTCGTTGACCTCCTTGAAGCGGTCGAGGTCGATGAGCAGCAGGCCGGTGGCGGCGCCCGTGCGGGACTCGGCGCGCAGGGCCTGGTCGAAGCGGTCGCCGAGCAGCAGCCGGTTGGGCAGGCCGGTGAGCGCGTCGTGCGCGGCCTGGTGCTCGTTGTGGTCGACCTGGCGGCGCAGGCGGCGGCTGGCCAGCAGGACCAGGCGGAACAGCGTGACCCACAGCAGGGCGAGCCCGCCGAGCAGGTAGCCCATCAGGCGGCGGGTGTCCGCGGCGATGTTGGCCTCGACCGGGTCGAACGGCAGGTACAGCTCCGCGACGCCGACCACCCGCTCCGTGTCGGGCTCGTGCAGCGGGACGTAGACCTCCAGGAGCGAGCCCAGGCCGTCCTCGGTGCGGTGGTCGTCCAGGGACGTGTCCGCGGCGTGGTGGGTCGGCCGGTCGCTGTCCATGACGCTGCGCAGCCGGGCCGAGGCCGGCCCACCGCTGCCGATGAGGCGGGCGTCGTCGCTGTAGACGATGCGGCCGTCGCGGTCGAAGACCTTGAGCCGGGTCAGCACCTCGCCCTCGATGCCGCTCGCGACGGCCGAGTCGGCGCGGGCCAGCTCGCGGTCGTGCAGCCGGCCGCGGGCGACGCCCTCGCCGAGCAGGGGGTCCAGGGCCACCCGGGCGACGAACTGCGAGCTGCGCACGGCGTCGCCCACGGCGCGGTCCACGATCATCGTGCGCAGGACGCCCTGCAGGCCGACGGCGACGCAGCCCACGACGACCAGGCTGCTCACCCCGAAGACGAGGGTCAGCGGCAGGCGCGCGAGCCGGTCGCGCAGCGGTCGGAGGAGGTCCACGTCCCCTGCTCGACGCGGCCGGCGGGCCGCTGGATCACCCGGACGGCTCGTGGCGGCGCCTCACAGGGCCCTCGACCAGGACGACAGCGCGCCGGCCCGCACGAACCCGAGCGCCTCGTTGACGGCCACCATCGGCGCGTTGTCCTCCGCGTTGTACGTGCTGACCCGGCGGACCTCGGGCATCGCCGCCAGCTGCCGGAGCACGGCCGCCTTGACCAGGGCCCCCAGCCGGTGGCCCCGGTGCTCGCGCAGCACCAGCGTGCCGCCCTGGCTGGCCCGCTCCGGCTGAGCGCGCGGCACCTGCAGGTCGGTGAACGCCACGAGCCGGCCGTCGCGCACGGCGCCGGCCGACAGCACCGTCCGGCCCCGGTCGAGGTGCACCGCCTCGTACTCGCGCACCCGTGCGGCGTCCCAGTGCTCCTCCTCGACGGGCAGGTCGCCGTGCGGGGCGTCGGTGGTCATCCGCCGCTCCAGCAGCGCCCGGTCGTCGACGAGCTCGTCGGGGGTGCGGTCGCGCCAGGTCACCAGCTCGTACCCGCGGGCGGCCTGCCGCGCCTCCGCCTCGAGGGCGGCGAGCCGGGCCTCGTCGGGCGGCAGGAGCAGGTCGCGCCGCGTCTCGACGAGGTCGCAGGACCAGCCGTGGGCCCGGGCGAAGGCGCGCCCCGGCGCGCCCGGCCCGGGCTCGTCGACCTCGCCGACCAGTGACGTGCGGCCCCGCTCGCGGCAGAGCCGCTCGGCGTCGGCCAGCAGGAGGGTGCCCAGGCCGCGGCGGCGGTGCCCGGGGTGCACGGCGAGGTCCACGTACGCCACGGTGGGGTTGTCCTGCACCGGCAGGATCAGGCGCAGGGCGCCGACCAGGTCGCCGTCGACGAGGGCCGCGCGGTGCAGGCCGTCGCGCGCGCCGCCGGGGCCGACCAGCTGCCGGCCGAGGGCGAGGTGGTCGGCGTGCGCGCGCGGCGGGTCGTCGGGCCGCTCGGCGAGGGAGCTGGCGGTCAGGACGTCGCACCAGGAGGCGAAGGCGTCGTCGTCGGGGGCGACGTCGACGAGGGCCGGCAGCGGGGAGGTCACGTCCCCGTCCTACCGGTCCAGGCAAGCGCCTTCTGCTGCGGCAGCGCCGGGCCCACGGTCGCCCGGCCGGTGGTGCTCCACCCTCAGCCCTGCTCGGCGCGTGCCTTCACCGCGGCCAGCGTCTGCTCGATGCTCGTCGCGGTGAAGGCCTCCCGGTCGCGCACGCCGGTGACCAGCGGCCCGACCGCCCGCATCAGGGCGCCGCGCCGGTCGGTCCACGTCTCGGTGACGGTGCAGGCGCCGGGCCCGTCAGGCGACACGACGTAGGACCACTCGGCCACCGCCAGGCCCAGCGAGGAGACCTCGAAGGCGAGCTGCGCGCCGGGCTCGCAGCGCACCACGGTCGCGACGGTGCTCCAGCGGTGGCGGCCCCGCTGGTTGGAGCCCTCGAAGCGGGCGCCGACCGCCGGGCCGGTCGCGCCGCCGGCCCACCGTCCGCCGGTGTTCTCGGGGCTGCGCTCGCCCATCGACGGCAGGTCGCTGAGCACCTCCCAGGTGCGGGCCGCGGGCGCGTCGACCCGCGTGCTGCGGCTGACCGCGGTCATGCCGGCATCCGCTTGACGACCATCGCGTACGTCGCCCGGGCCGTCTCCACGTCGTCGCTCTCGCGCCGGAAGACCACCTCGACGTCGAAGACCGCGGTCCCGCGGGTCTCGTACGACGCCCGCGCGCCCGCCTCCTCGCCGACCAGCCGCGACGCGGCGAGCACCGGGCCGGTGCTGATCGCCGTGTACGCGATCTGCGACGACTTCACCAGCGGCACCGCGCCGGCCTCGACGAGGTCGCCGAAGACCTCCAGCAGCACGGCGAAGGCGGCGGTCTCGCCGAGGCCGAACAGCACGGCGGCGTGCGGGCCGCCGAGGTGGTTGTGGAGCTCGGGCCCGGCGTCGAGGCGCAGCAGCGCACCGTCGCGGGCGGACGCCTGCACACGGGGCGCGAGCAGGCCGACGAAGCCCTTCGCGCCGTGCAGCCGGGCGGGGACGTCGATCATCGGGACTCCTGGGGCGTGGGTGACGACCGCGGTGGCGCTCACCGCGGACCCTAGACCCGGGGCGCCGTGCCCACCGCCGACGCCGGACCGGGTGGCAGCATCGGGGCGTGGCTGCTGCGACCCTCCCGTCCGACGTGGCCGACCTGTCGCTGGCCGAGCGGGGCGCGCGCCGCACCGACTTCGCGGAGCGCTCGATGCCCGTGCTCGGGCTGCTGCGCGAGCGGTTCGCCCGCGAGCGGCCGCTGGCGGGCGTGCGCGTCGCGGCCTGCATGCACGTCACGCCGGAGACGGCCGCGCTGGCCCGCACGCTGGTGCGCGGCGGCGCGGAGCTGCACCTGGCCGCGTCCAACCCGCTGTCGACCCAGGACGACGTCGCCGCCGCGCTGGTCCGCGGCGGCGTCGGCGTGCACGCCCGGCAGGGGGTGGACGCGGACGGGTACGCCCGGCACCTCGCCGCCGTCCTCGAGGCCCGGCCGGCGCTGCTGCTCGACGACGGCTGCGACCTCGTGCAGGTGCTGCAGCGCCGCCCCGAGCTCGCCCGGGGGGTGCGCGCCGGCTGCGAGGAGACGACGACGGGGGTGCTCCGGCTGCGGCAGATGGCCGCCGCGGGCGTGCTGGCGCTGCCGATGGTGGCCGTCAACGACACGGCCACCCAGCTGCTGGTCGCCAACCGGCACGGCACCGGCCAGTCGACGGTCGACGCGGTGGTCCGGGCCACCGGCACGCTGCTGGCCGGCGCGGTGGTCGTCGTGGCGGGCTACGGCTGGTGCGGGCGGGGGATCGCGGCCCGCGCGGACGGCCTGGGTGCCTCCGTCGTGGTCACCGAGATCGACCCCGCCCGCGCGCTCGAGGCCGTGCTGGACGGCCACCGCGTGCTGCCGATGGCGCAGGCCGCCCCGCTCGCCGACGTGCTGGTGACCGCGACCGGCAGCCGCGACGTCGTCGCGGCCGAGCACCTGCCGCTGCTGCGCGACGGCGCCGTGCTCGCCAACGCCGGCCACTTCGACGTGGAGGTCGACGTCGCCGCGCTCGAGGCGCAGGCCGTGCAGGTGGCCCGGCGGGTGCGGCCGCACGTCGACGAGTACGTGCTGGCCACCGGCGCGCGGGTGCTGCTGCTCGCGCAGGGCCGGCTGGTCAACCTCTCGGCGGCCGACGGGCACCCGCCGGCGGTCATGGACATGAGCTTCGCGGTGCAGGCGCTGACCCTGGAGTGGCTGGCCGGCACCGAGCTGCCGCCGGGGGTGCACGCCGTGCCCGCGCGGCTCGACGCCGAGGTCGCCCGCACCAAGCTCGCCGCCATGGGGGTCGCGCTCGACGTGCTCACCCCCGCCCAGGCGGCGTACCTGTCGTCCTGGCAGGCCTGAGGGGTGCCCCGCGGGGCGTACCTGCTCAGCGGGCACGACGGCCCGTACGCGGTGGAGCGCTTCTCGTGCGCGCCCGGGCCGGTGGGCTGGCGCTACGTCGCGACCCGCGAGCACCCCTCGACCGGCCGGCCGCTGGGGCGCCTGGACGTGGTCCTGTCCGCCGCCGGGCGGGCGCACCGGGTGCACGTCGAGCTGGGCGGGTGGGAGCTGCGGGGCGGCGCGGTCGGCGCGCAGCTGCTGTGGCGGCGCGGCGAGGTCGAGCGCGAGGAGCGGGCGGCGGGCTTCACCGGCACGAGCCCGGTGTGGGCGGTCGCCGCGGCGCGGCTGCTCGGCACGACCGGCGGGCCCGCGCGGCTGCGGCTGGTGCGGCTGGGCGACGACGCGCTGGCGACGCTGGCGGTCGAGCAGTCCTGGGCGCGCACGGGATTCGAGGACCGCGACGGCGTCCCCGTGGCCCGGTGGGCGGTCGACGACCCGGCGACGGGGGAGCGCCGGGACCTCGCCCTCGCCGGCGACGTGCTGCTGGGCGCGCCCGGCGTGCGGCTGCTGGAGCTGACCCTGACGTGACCGTGTCAGGGTCCAGGCCGGGACCCTGACACACCCGTGGTAGGGTTGACGGGATGTCCACGCCTCCCGACGCCGCGCTGACCATCCGGGAGGCGGCGGCCACCACCGGCTGGTCGGCCCGCATGCTCCGCTACGTCGAGGCGCTCGGGCTGGTCGACGCCCCCCGCTCGCCGGCGGGCTACCGGCTCTACGGCGCCGCCCAGCTGCAGCGCCTGCGCACGCTGCGCGAGCTGCTGGAGCGCCACGACCTCGAGCTCGGCGAGGTCGGCTTCGCGCTGCGCCTGCGCCGCGACCCCGACCTGGCGCAGGCCCTGGACGGCTGGTTCCAGGCCGAGCCGCGCCGCCCGCGGACCGACCTGCCCGCCGGCGCCACCGACGTCGACTGGCTGCGCTTCGAGCAGCGCAAGCACGAGCAGCTCCTGACCCCCACCACCCCCTCCGGAGGACGCGCATGACGACCACCGCCACTGCTGACCAGGGCACCCAGGACTTCAAGGTCCGCGACCTGTCCCTGGCCGAGTTCGGCCGCAAGGAGATCCGCCTCGCCCAGCACGAGATGCCGGGCCTGATGGCCATGCGCGCGGAGTACGGCGAGAGCAAGCCGCTGACCGGCGCCCGCATCACCGGCTCGCTGCACATGACCGTGCAGACCGCCGTGCTCATCGAGACCCTCGTCGAGCTCGGCGCGCAGGTCCGCTGGGTCAGCTGCAACATCTTCTCGACCCAGGACCACGCCGCGGCCGCCGTCGCGGTCGGGCCGCAGGGCACCCCCGAGGACCCGCAGGGCGTCCCCGTCTTCGCCTGGAAGGGCGAGACGCTCGAGGAGTACTGGTGGTGCACGGAGCAGGTCGTGAGCTGGCCGGGTGGCGGCGGCCCCAACATGATCCTCGACGACGGCGGCGACGTGACGCTGCTGGTCCACAAGGGCGTGCAGTTCGAGGCCGCCGGCGTGGTCCCGAGCGCCGACGAGAACGACTCCGAGGAGTACACCGTCATCCTCGACGTCCTGCGCCGCTCGCTCGAGCAGGACCCCCAGCGCTTCACGCAGATCGCGGCCGGCATCAAGGGCGTCACCGAGGAGACCACCACCGGCGTCATGCGCCTGTACGAGTTCGCCCGCGCGGGCTCGCTGCTCTTCCCGGCGATCAACGTCAACGACTCGGTCACCAAGAGCAAGTTCGACAACCTGTACGGCTGCCGCCACTCGCTCATCGACGGCCTCAACCGCGCCACCGACGTCATGATCGGCGGCAAGGTCG